>OHZF01000808.1_pt1 | contig 9887 bp, 6 predicted proteins | sample 1580381 | NCBI WGS metagenome assembly OHZF01 (sample SAMEA3882556, study PRJEB24775) | human gut metagenome | biome: human-associated habitat; feature: intestine environment; material: feces | place: Netherlands | collected 2009/2010 | reverse complement strand
GTTCCGGTCAAACCGTTCCTTATAAGCAATGATAAGATTCTGAATCTCACATACGGCAACCTTTCCGATCATATATGCATCGTCGCTACTTCCTTTAGAAATCAGAATATACTCCACATTCTGGTTGTCATATACTTTAAAATAATGATATTCCTGTACAATCTGGCTGTCCGCAGCGGATAATACAAAAGAACGGATGCTTTCTGCATCAATCGCGGTTTCCGGGAATGTGGTCACCAGCAGAACACCATCCGTATTCGTCACACATAAATCAATTCTCGTAATATTTCTTAATTCATCAAGGGTTTTCTGTAATACCTGACTTGATACCAAATCTGCCACTTCCTTTCTCCTGGCGTATTTTACTCCAGGGTGCGTCTTATCTATAACTATAGCTTATTTTTTTCTCATTGGCAACTATTTTTTGCTTCGCAAAAGGAGGGCGGTGCATATGCAAAAAGGACCGGCATCCGAACGGATGTCGATCCTTTTCTCTATGTTTGCGCATACGCGCTGATGTTCATATGGATTAGTTGGTAATGGTGATCTCTGTCTCTTTGTCGAACAGATGAACTTTCTCCATATCCAGAGCAAATTTAACGGTATCACCGCTTCTTGCAGTTGTACGAGGATCTACGCGGGCTGTCATTGGGAAGCCTTCGCAATCGAAGTACAGGTAAACTTCTGCACCTAACAGCTCGTATACGTTGATCTTGCACTCAACTACGCTGTCTTTGGAAGTTTCGATGAACATCTGAGAATCATGTACGTTCTCAGGACGGATACCCATAACAACAGTCTTTCCGTTGTAACCGCCATCAATCAGCTTCTTAGCCTTTGCAGGAGGAAGCGGGATGGACTGACCAGCTACTTCCAGAGTTACTGCAGTGCCGTTGATTCTTACAACTGCATCCAGGAAGTTCATCTGAGGAGATCCCATGAATCCTGCTACGAACAGGTTCTGAGGCTTCTCATACAGGTTCTGAGGAGTATCTACCTGCTGGATAACGCCGTCCTTCATAACAACGATTCTGGTACCAAGGGTCATAGCCTCAGTCTGGTCATGTGTAACGTAGATGATGGTGGTGCCCAGTCTCTGATGCAGCTTAGCGATCTCGATACGCATCTGTACACGCAGCTTAGCATCCAGGTTGGACAGAGGCTCGTCCAGCAGGAAGACTGCCGGGTTACGAACCATTGCACGGCCCAGAGCAACACGCTGACGCTGACCACCGGACAGAGCCTTGGGCTTGCGGTCCAGCAGGTGCTCGATCTCAAGGATCTTGGCAGCCTCATGGACGCGGCGGTCGATCTCGTCCTTCGGGGTCTTGCGCAGCTCCAGACCGAAAGCGATGTTCTTGTAAACGGTCATGTGGGGGTACAGAGCGTAGCTCTGGAACACCATTGCGATATCACGATCCTTCGGGGGAACGTCGTTGATCAGGCGGCCACCGATGTACATTTCGCCCTTGGAGATCTCCTCCAGACCGGCGATCATGCGCAGGGTGGTGGACTTGCCGCAGCCAGAGGGGCCGACGAAGATGATGAATTCCTTATCCTGGATCTCCAGGTTAAAGTCGGTAACAGCGGGAGCGGTAGCACCCGGATAGATCTTATAGATGTGCTGGCAGCTGATCGAAGCCATAGTCGTTTGCCTCCATAATTTTTAAGGTTCTCACGCTCTTGACGGCGTGTTCATTCGTTGGTACTATAATAACAGATAATTTTGTGATATAAAATAGCATTTTATTGATTAGAGGTGTCAGATATTGCTTTTTGACTGGAACACCATCGCTTTTCCCGCTTCCGTGCAGGATCTGCAGCTGTCTGCCCCCCTCACCCTCTCCGGCGAAGGACTGTGGGTGTGCCTTGTGTCCAGCGGCCAGTGCTCTGCATCCGTACCTGCTGCCGGGCCGCTGCCGCTGGGTGCAGCGCTCATTTTGCCGCCGCAGTCCGTGCCTGCCGGGCACCTGATCCTGAGCCGTGCCCCGCTGGCCCTTGTGCCGGAAAGCATCTGCCATCTGCTCTGCGTCCAGCTTACCGGGCAGGCGGCTTCCCAGTTTCTGGCCGGGCTGCACGAACTGCCCTTCCTTGCCAAGGGCGGTTCCTGCCCGGCCGCTGCCGAACTGATGGACCGCCTTGCTGAGGAAAAGGCCGCCCACAGCCGTGCCCGCAGCCAGTTGGCCTACGCACTGCTGTGTGAGCTTTCTGACGCCGACAGTGCCGCGTCCGCCCTGCCGCCGCTGGTGCAGGCCGCCATTGAGGACATCCGCGCAAACTACGCGGGCCTTTACGGCGTGGAGGAGCTGAGCGAACGGCTGGGCGTGTCCAAGAGCCATCTGGTGCGCACCTTTACCGCAGCCATTGGCGTACCGCCGGGCAAATACCTCACCACGGTGCGCGTTGAAGCAGCCCAGCGGCTGCTGCTCCACCGGGAGTACACACTGGACGTGGTAGCCAGCCTGTGCGGCTTTTCCGGTGCCAACTACCTGTGCCGGGTGTTCAAAAAAGAAACCGGCCAATCCCCCGCACAGTGGCGGGCAATGGCCGGTCACGCCGCGCAGAGTGGGCTTTCGCCCGAGGAATCTCTGCGCGAACAGGAGCTTTATATTTAAGGGCTATGCGGTCTGCTTTTTACCGCGCAGCAGCAAAAACAGGGTCAGCACTGCGGTGAGCAGTTCCGATGCCGGGAACGCTGCCCACACACCATTCATACCAAACAGGCGGCTCAGCACCAGCGAGCAGACCACGATGGCCACCATGCCGCGGCAGATGGAGGTGACGGAGGCTTCCACCGGGCGGTTGGTCGCACTCAGATAGCCCGCCGCCACGATGTTGAACCCGGCAAAGAAGTAGCCCACAAAGTACAGCCTCATGCCCATGTGGGCAAACTGGGCCATCCGGGCGGAGCTTTCGCTGTTGAATATGCCCACCAGTGCATCGGTAGCACCAAAGATGATGCCGTACAGCACCGCTGCCAGCACCAGTGCGGTGCAGCTGCCCAGAATGAGCAGCTTTCTGGCACCGGCCTTGTCGCTTTTGCCGTAGCACTCGCTCACCAGCGGCTGTGCGCCCTGTGCTACACCATTGAAGATGGCCGTTGCCACCAGCGCAAAGTTCGCCACCACGCCATAGGCCGCCACCGCCACATTGCCCGCCAGACCCAGCAGCAGGAAGTTGAATACGGTGGTGGTAACGCCGGAGGACATCTCACCCACAAAGCCGGAGATGCCAAGCTGGCAGCTCTGCCCCAGCAGCTTCACCGAGGGGCGCTGGCGCACGAACTGCACGCTGTTCTCCTTCTTAAAGAAGTGGCGGCTGCAGATGGAAATGCTGATGATGGGAGACACGGCGGTGGCCAGCGCCGCACCGGCCAGCCCCAGACCCATGGGAAACATGAAAATATAGTCGAACACCACATTGAATAGGCTGCTGCTCAGGGTAGCCACCATGGCAAGGGAGGGGTCGCCGTCGTTGCGCACAAAGGCCGACACGATATAGTTGCACATGAAGAAGGGCGTGAACATAAGGAAGATACGGGCATACGGGATGCCCAGCGCCATGATCCCCGCGTCACCGCCCATCAGCCGCAGAAGGCCGCCGGGCGCAAAAATGCCCACCAGCAGGAACGGCACGCTGAGCACACAGGCGCAGAAGATGGCATTGGAAAAATAGCGCTGGCAGCGCTCGTCTCCCTGCGCCTTGAGGATGGCATAGCGGGTGGCCGCGCCAAGGCCGACCATGGAGCCGACGGCAAAGATGAAGTTGTAAACCGGCAGGCAGAGGTTGAGCAGGGTCACGCCGTCGGTACCCGCCGCCTGCGAGATGAAATAGGTATCGGCCAGAATGTAGCACGAGGTGCCCAGCAGGCCGAAGATATTCTGTGATACATATTTAAAGAACTGTTTTGTCAGATTCATCCAAGTTCCCTTTCATGGCATTTTTTACGCATACCGGCATATTTTAGCACACCCCAAAATGCAAGTCAACACAAAAACGCCCTGTACCGTGCAAAAAAGCATTGACAGCCCGGGCTCTGGCCCTTACACTGGGAGCGGTCACAAAATCATCCCCTCGCCGGGGGAAGTCTTTTATTACCAGCATCTTAATTTGGGAGGTTCTCTATGTCCGGCAGCACACTGTTTTCCATTGGCGAAGCACTCATCGATATGATCCCGTCCAGGGTGGGCTGTTCTTTTGACGAGGTTCCCTCGTTCAGCCCGCGCACTGGCGGCGCACCGGCCAACGTGTGCGCGGCCTTTGCCCGGCTGGGCGGCAAAAGTGCTTTTCTGAGCCAGCTGGGCGACGACCCCTTCGGCCACAAAATCGCCCGGGAATTGGAAGCCTGCGGCATCGACCTCTCCCATCTGGCCTTTACCGATAAGGCCAACACGGCCCTTGCCTTCGTCAGTCTGGAAGAGGACGGCAGCCGTACCTTCAGCTTCTACCGCAAACCCTCGGCGGACCTGCTTTATTCTCCGGAGCAGATCGACCCTGCATGGTTCGCCGATGCCTTTGCCCTGCATTTCTGCAGTGTCTCGCTGGCGGACAGCCCCATGCGCTACGCTCACCTTGCGGCCATCTCCGCCGCACGCGAAGCTGGTGCTATCGTCAGCTTTGACCCGAACCTGCGCTTCCCCCTCTGGCCGGACCGCGACATGCTGCGCGGGACCGTGCTGCAGTTCCTGCCGCTTTCCAACATCCTCAAAATTTCGGATGAAGAGCTGGAATTTCTCACCGGCACTGCGGACATCGAAGCCGCCCTGCCGCAGCTGTTCGTGGGCGATGTACAGCTGGTGCTGTACACCTGCGGCAGCAGCGGTGCCCACGCCTATACCCGCACCGCCCACGGCTTTGCCCCCTGCCGGAAAGTCCGGGCTGTGGACACCACCGGCGCAGGCGACGGCTTCATCGGCTCGTTTTTGTGGCAGCTGGAACGTGACGGCGTGACACTGGAAAAACTGGCAAAGCTCAGCAAAACAAAGCTGAACGAATACCTTGTGTTTTCCAATCAGTTCTGCGGCATCAGCGTGCAGACGAATGGTGCCATCGACAGCTACCCCACCCTTGAACAGATGCAGTAAAGGATGCAAAAATCCCCGCGTCCAGCACCGCAGGGCTTCTTTTCTATTTACAATTTGTAGTATTGTGTCGCTATATTCCAGTTTTGTCCTGTTTCCGACATCTTTTCTGCCGGTTTAAGATTTGTTTATCCTTTGTACAAGCCTTGTTCTTATTCTCTGCCCGGTTCCATGATACCATAAGGGCAAGAACAACAAGCAGGGAGGCTTTATCCATGTCCTTTGAATTTACCCTTCTGGATGCCTTGCAGGCTCTGCGCTGTCCGGTGCTGGATGCACTGGCGGTGTTTTTCGATCAGGCCGGTGCCCACGGCGAGATCTGGATCGCATTTACAGTGGTGCTGCTGGCGTTCCGGCGCACCCGCCGGGCCGGGCTGGCCATGGCGCTGGCGCTGGGCCTTTATATGCTGGCGGGCCACTGCGCCTTAAAGCCGCTGTTCGCACGCCCGCGCCCCTGCGACCTCCGGCCGGAGATGCTCACGCTGGTGGCCCGGCCGCATGGCTGGTCCTTCCCTTCCGGACACACATCCTCCGCCTTTGCCGCTGCCTTTGCGCTCTGGCTGCAGAACCGCAGGCTCGGCGTCCCGGCTCTTGTGCTGGCCGGGTTCATCGGCTTCACGCGGATGTACCTGTATGTGCATTTCCCCACCGACATTCTGGGCGGCGTGGCACTGGGCCTTGCATTGGGGGCCTGCGGCTCCCTGCTGGCAAATAAGATCAGCAACAAATGGGCGAAACCCAGTGAAGTAGAACGAACTGTATAAACCAATTTCGTCTCGCACTCGTTCTCGCTTTACTTTTAACATTCAGATGAAGTATATCGCTTCGATTCTATTCGTGAAAAAGAGCCTCGGAAAAATCCGCAGATTTTTCCGAGGCTCAACGAATTATAATAGAATTTCCGCTAAAACAGCCAAAGCGCACGCGGCGGCTATTCCCAATCGTTCTCTTGCATTCAGGTAAAAACAAAAGCAGCCAGCACCGTGGAAAGGAGGATAAAGCGGTGCTGGCTGCGGTATGAGAACTCCCGAACTTTGCGGCGGATCAGGAGGGATTTGGTAGTCTGTCCGCCGTCGTTGGCGATTGCCTGGCATAGGCGGGGGACAGTGTTTTAATAAGTACCTGCTGGGCTGTGCCAGATGCACCAGCCCCCGCAGATGAAAGCCCTTGTCGGCTTTGGGGAGATGTCTTTGCATCTCCCTGACTGCACCCTTATACTACCAGACAATCGTGGCATTTCTTTGTGGAGTTTTTGAACAATTTGCAAATAGATTTTCAGGTGTTTTCAAAGGAGGCTCCGCGCATAAGCGTTGGGGCGGGACTGGAGTCCCGGGCTGTTCGCGGAGAAAGCTATCTGCCGCCCTGCCCTATTCTCAGCACACCGCGCCGGGCTGGGGCTTTTCTGCGGTGGGCGGCACAATGGCGGCGTCTGCCGCCTTTTTCTTTGCATGGGTGCGGCTGGGAGCCTTGGCCTTCTTTGCGTTCTGGGGCTTGAGCAGGGCCGCGTTCAGCACCTGTGTCAGGCTCTGCATGGGCAGGAAGGTGAGGTTCTTCTTCACCTCGTCGTCCACCTCGTACAGGTCGGGTTCGTTGTCCTTGGGGATGAGCACGGTCTTCATGCCCTCGCGGTAGGCTGCCATGCTCTTTTCCCGCAGGCCGCCGATGGGCAGCACGTTGCCGTGCAGGGTGATCTCGCCGGTCATGGCCACATCACCGCGCACCGGGATGCCGGACAGGCAGGACACCAGCGCCGTGGTCAGGGTGACACCGGCAGAAGGGCCGTCCTTGGGCACTGCGCCCTCCGGGGCGTGGATGTGCAGGTCGCACTTCTTGAGCTTTTCCGGGTCGATGCCGTACTCGGCGGCGTGCACCCGCACCCACGTAACGGCCAGCTGAGCGCTCTCCTTCATCACGTCGCCCAGCGAACCGGTGACGGTGATCTTGCCGCTGCCGTTGTCCATCACCTGCACCTCGATGGGCAGGGTCTCGCCGCCCACGCTGGTCCATGCCAGACCGTTGGCGATGCCCACCGCGTTGGTGCGGTTGAGGAAATCGGGCTTGACGAAGCGGGGGCCAAGCAGCTGTTCCAGCATGGTGCCGGTAACGGAGACGCTTTCCACCTCGCCTGCGGCGATCTTGCGGGCGCACTTGCGCAGCACGCTGGTGATGGTGCGTTCCAGATTGCGCACACCGGCCTCGCGGGTGTAGCCGTCGATGATGCCGTACAGCGCGCTCTGGCTCAGCGTGACCTTGCCGGTCAGGCCGCAGGCCTTGAGCTGCTTGGGCAGCAGGTGCTTGCGGGCAATGTTGTATTTTTCCACGCGGGTGTAGCTGGGCAGCTCGATCACGTCCATGCGGTCGCGCAGGGGGCCGGGGATGCTGCCCAGATCGTTGGCGGTGGTGATAAAGAGCACATGGCTCAAATCGAACGGCATATCAATGAAGTGGTCGTTGAAGGTGCTGTTCTGCTCGGGGTCGAGGGCTTCCAGCAGAGCGGCGGCCGGGTCGCCCCGGAAGTCACCTGCCAGCTTGTCGATCTCGTCCAGCAGCATGAGGGGGTTCGCGCTCTTGGCAGAGATCATGGCAGTGATGATCTTGCCGGGCATCGCGCCGATGTAGGTGCGGCGGTGGCCGCGGATCTCAGCCTCATCCCGCACGCCGCCGAGGCTCAGGCGGACATATTTGCGGTTCAGGCTCTCGGCGATGGAGCGGGCGATGCTGGTCTTGCCGACGCCCGGGGGGCCGACGAGGCAGATGATCTGGCCTTTGACGTCCGGGGCCAGCTTACGGACAGCCAGCACCTCGAGGATGCGGTCCTTGACCTTCTTCAGGCCGTAGTGGTCACGATCCAGCACCCGCTGGGCCTTGGCGATGTCCAGATCATCCTCCGTGAAGGTGTTCCATGGCAGATCGAGGCAGGTATCCAGATAGGTGCGGATGACCGTCCCCTCCTGATTGCTGCTCTGCATCTTGGAGAGGCGGTCCACCTCTTTGAGGAGCTTCTTCTCCCGTTCCTCGTCCAGATGGAGAGCGGTGATCTTCCGGCGGTACTCCTCGGCTTCGGCGGTGGTGTCGTCGTCCTCGCCCAGCTCCTCGCTGATCATGTGGAGCTGCTCGTGGAGGTAGTAGTCGCGCTGGTTCTTGTCCATCGCTTCGTCCACCTTCTGGGCGATCTCTTTGTCGATCTCGAGCATCCGGCGCTCCCGGTGCATCTTCTCGATGAGCAGGCGCAGACGGCCCATCAGGGTACCTTCGTCCAGAATGGCCTGCTTGTCCTCGAAGCGGAACAAGAGGTTGGCCGGGATATACTCCGACAGGAAGGCAGGGTCGGTGCTGGTGGTGATAGCAAATACCACATCCTTGCCGATATGGGGATTCAGCGCCAGCAGCTCGTCGAAGCTCTTTTTGACGTTCCGGACGAGGACATCTGCCTCCGGCATTTCCTCGGGCTTTGCCATCTTTACCGGAGCCGGACGGACCGTGGCCAGCAGGAAGCTTCCGTCGTCCTCCATCTCGGAGAGCTTGGCCCGGTACTTGCCTTCGACCAGAATGCGGACGAGGTCGTCCGACACCCGCATCACCTGCTTGACCTCGGCCACGACGCCATAAGTATAGAGGTCGGCGGACTTAGGCTCTTCGACCTTCATCTCCTTCTGCGCCACGAGGAAGACGTCCGAGTTGTTGCTGACGGCCCACTCCACGGCGGCGATGCTCTTCTCGCGGCCCACCTCGAAGTGGAGCAGATTGTTGGGGAAGACCACCAGCCCGCGCAGGGCGATGGCCGGAAGATGGAGAACGCTCCGCTCCACCTTGACCGTAACTTTTTCAGACATAGTGCAAAACCTCCCAGCCGTCCCTCGGATGCGAGTCACCCATAAGGGCGGCTTTTTTGTAGGGTCAAATCAAATCTATCATTTTATTATAGCGAAAAACTTCTTTCGATGCAACTGTTCAGCGCTTTTCCCGGGTGTTGTAGCCCAGCCGCCCCAGTGCGGGGAGGATGGCTTTGAGGGTCAGGGATGTGAGCGCGCCCATGATAAGGCCCAGCACCAGCATCACCGGCGCATAATAGAGCGACATCGCCGAGGACAGGATGAGTCCTGCGCCGAGCAGCTGGCCGATGTTGTGGGCCAGTGCGCCGCAGACCGACAGGATGAACCATGTGGGCTGGAACGGGAGCTTATAGTAAAGCACCCACATCACCAGCAGGGACAGCAGCCCGCCGCAGAGGGAGAGAAAGCCTGCCGTTCCCCCGGAGACGAGAAAGACGAACAGCGCCTTGAGCAGGTCGAGATACAACGCCTGCCGCACTCCCATGAAAAACAGTGCATACATCACCACGATGTTCGCAAGGCCCAGCTTCATGCCCGGCGCAAGGCCCGGGATGACCAGCGTACCCTCGAGAAAGGAAAGGGCCATTGCCAGCGCAAACAGCAGGCCAGAAAGTGCGATCTCGTGTGTTTTCTTCGGATCATGATCTCGGTTTGCCATCGGCTCTCCCCCTTTGTGCCACAGCTTATTCTTCGCCTGCGGACTGCTCGTATTGCTCCTGCTCCTCGACAGCGGCTTCCCACGCGGCAAAAAGCTCGTCCTGATGGAAGCGCAGGTCGCTCAGCTCGTCGCTTTTTTCCCGCAGGAGCTGCGGGTCGTTGTAGACCTCCGGTGAGTTGATCTCGTTTTCCAGCTCCACTTCCCGGGCGCCGCAGGCCTCCATCTCGTCCTCGCAGGCTTTGATCTTGGCGCGCAGCTCTGCCCGGCGGCGGCGCTGTTCCTTGCCGTAGCCGGTCTTGGCCGGTTCGGCGGCCT
>OHZF01000806.1_pt1 | contig 9912 bp, 8 predicted proteins | sample 1580381 | NCBI WGS metagenome assembly OHZF01 (sample SAMEA3882556, study PRJEB24775) | human gut metagenome | biome: human-associated habitat; feature: intestine environment; material: feces | place: Netherlands | collected 2009/2010 | reverse complement strand
ATATGTGAATTCCAGAAAACAGGAAGACACAGAACTTGGGAGACTTATGCATGATCTGCATTGTAAGAATGCGGATGAAATGCACAGTCCAGTTCTTGCAAAGAGGGTACATGAATTAAAAGACACGCAGAAAGGGGTTGAGCTTATGTGCCATGAAATGGAGAAAATTTATAGCGAAGGAATGGAAAGCGGCGAACTAAAAAAAGCAAAAGAAACAGCTCTTTCTATGGCAGAAGAGGGGATGGATGTTAAGAAAATTGCCCGTTTGGTTAAAGTAAGCGAAGACGATATCCAGAAATGGATTGATGAAAACATGTGTGTGGCGAAGTAAATAAAAATCATATTATAGTGGGTAAGTCGGTTTTCGACTTACCTATTTATTAATTAAAGGTCAGGAATTTTTAGAGGCAAACTTGAGATTTGGTGTCGATGTAGAACAAAATAGGATTAATCAGTTTTCTAACAGCTGATTAATCCTATTTCATTTTTATTATTCTTTTTGTATGTGATTGTTTTTACGAAAACTGAGTTCTCGCATAAAAACACTTCCGTTTTCGTATTGATTGATTCAGCAGGTCGCACCGGTGTGGTACTGTTCTGCTGTGGGATAAGCATACGAAAATCGGAGGAAAAAGACATTGAGGGGAAATTGAGCTGGAATTGAGAAAAAAGATATATTGTGCTTACGTTCTTCATGTACTCTTGTTGTGATTTCATTGTTTTTTATCGTATAATATGGATACTGGAGGTGGTTTGGATGAAATACAAGATTTTAGTTGTCGATGATGATAAAGAATTGGTGAAAATGCTTTGTAGTTATTTTAATATGAAACAATATGAAACCATTACGGCTACAGATGGAATGGAAGCATTAAATAAAATAAAAATGAAACCGGATATTATTTTGTTGGATATCAATATGCCACGCATGGATGGGATTGAAGTATGTCGTCTGATACGCAGTAAAGTGTTATGTCCAATTTTATTTCTGACAGCAAGAGTTGACGAAGATGATAAAATTAATGGGTTGCTTTCAGGTGGGAATGATTATATTACGAAACCATTTAGTCTTCGGGAGTTGGAAGCAAGGATTGTCACAAACATAAAGAGAGAAGAAAGGCATCAACAAAAAACGGAATACCGTTTCATGGATGAAATGCTGATTGATTATTCTGAAAAAATAGTAGCTATAGCTGGACACAAGATGGAGTTCACAAAAATTGAATATCAGATTATTGAATTCTTATCCATGCATCCAGGGCAGGTGTTTGATAAAGAACGTATATATGCACAAGTCTGTGGATATGATGCGGAAGGGGACAGTAGAACGATAACGGAATTAGTACGGCGTATAAGGAAAAAAATAGCGGATTATTCAGAAAAAGAATACATAGAAACTGTATGGGGGATTGGATACCGATGGAAAAAATAAGAAACTTGTCACTGAAAAAAACAATTCTGCTTTATTTTGTGATCAGCTTAACGGCAGCATTTCTGTTATCTGGATTTACAGTTGATTTTGCAAGAAATATGCAGAATAAAATATGGGAAAAATATATTGATTATGCAGATTATACGGACGTGTTTCAGCAATATGGAAAGAAATACGAGATTGAGATATCAAGACCTAATCAATCGCAGATGAATCGTTTGGACTATCATCTTTCGGAAATGTGTGACTTTATGGAAACATATTCGGTACTGATTTTTTCGATTGTTGGGAGTGTTGCTGCGGTATTCTTTTTTTATAAAAATAAGTTAAAGACACCTCTACAGGAACTAAAAGATGCCTCACAAATGATTGCAGATAATGAACTGGATTTTCATGTGTCCTATGAAAATAAAGATGAGATGGGAACTTTGTGTAAAGAATTTGAAATGATGCGAAGTGCTTTAGCAGATAACAACAGAAAGATGTGGCGAATGATTGATGACGAGAAAGCTTTGCGGAATGCAATTGCACATGATATACGTTCTCCACTTTCCATATTGCGTGGGTATCAGGAAATGCTCTTAGAGTTTGTTTCTGCTGAGAGTATAAAAACAGAGGATGTTATGGATATCTTACAAACAGGCATGTATCAGATTGACCGTATAGAGCATTTCACGGAAAACATGAGAAAAATGTCCCATTTAGAACAGAGGGAACTGCAATGCTCAGAGATAGAATTATCGGAACTGGCAAAAAAGATTGAGGCAGAAGCTGCCATGCTGTCCAAGAAGGAAAGTAAATTATGTAAGGTAGAAAGAGTGCAGGAACAAAACATTGTGAAAGTGGATGAGGAACTTGTCATGGAAGTGACAGACAACTTACTGGAAAATGCGGTTCGATATGCACAAAAAAGTATTACTTTGCAGATAAAGAAAAAGGATGGTTTTCTTATAATTTCTGTTGAAGATGATGGAATAGGATTTGTGGATACTGAGGAAAAAGTAACAGAGCCATTTTATCATAAGAATCCACAAGATGATTTAAAGCATTTTGGCCTTGGTATGTATATTTCTCGTATTTTCTGTGAAAAGCATGGAGGAAATTTGAAAATATATAATGCCAGACAAGGCGGTGCTCATGTAGAAGCTCTTTTCAAAGCTGAATAAAAATACTTTATAAGGCTGAAATCACAAATAAAGTGGTTTTAGTCTTTTTTGTTGTGAATTTATTGAGAATTGATTTGTATGATGTTGTTAAAGAAATAAAGAAAGGAAGAGATACAATGAAAACAATCATAAAAAGAAGTATACTTGATTATTTAAAGAACCCTGTTTTGTGGATTGGCTTGATTATTATAGTTGCCAGTATGTATCAATGTCTGTCATCGTATTTGCAAATTCATTATATCAAACAGAATGAACAGATCACACAAAATGACGTAGCATTGGAAGATGCTGATGTCATGGATGGGTACATTCCCACATCTGATGATAAAGAAAGAAGAAGGGAGTGGGAAGATACGATCAAAGAGACGTTAATGGACACCTCCAAAAATGGTTTTGGATTTAGCAGGCAGGAAGCAGATCATGTAATGAAAGAAATTCAGAATATGGATGTAAAGACTGCTTCTGAGTTTTTGGAATCCCAATATGGCTATTATAATGCAATATATGCTTATGAGGACCTTGAAATTCATAAGGGGACAGCAGAAGAAATCAATCATTATATCGAGCGGAAATTATCCGAACATTCTTTTTCCTGGTACTTTGCCAAAAAATTTACGGATTTTGCAGGATTGCATATGGCCTTTTTTGCAACAGTCTTGCTATCATTTTTATTTATTCAGGATACACGAAAAAGTACCTATGAATTATTACATACAAAGCCTGTTACGGCAATCCAATATATATGTGGGAAAGTAATAAGCGGATTCATTAGTATGCTGGGAGTATTAGTGATTTTGAATGTTATATTCTTTATGCTGTGTTTGAAAACGTCTTTAGAATCGGGCTTTCCAGTAACACCAATTGATTTTTGCGTGAATTCTCTGATCTATATTGTTCCGAATCTTTTGATGATATGTTGTGTCTATACAATTACAGCATTAATATTTAAAAATCCGCTTCCGGCAGCACCAATCTTGTTTTTACACATTATATATTCAAATATGCTGACCATGAAGAATGATATTTATTATATGAGACCGTTCTCTATTATGGTGCGATTCCCTGGCAGATTTTTTGAAACACATGTAGCCAAAATGTCAAACATAAATCAGATTATTCTTGTAATTTCATCAGTTATATTAGTATGTATTTCTGTTACAATCTGGAAAAGGAGGAGGGTTCATTGAAAACGGAACTAAAAAACTGCCTGTCGTTATATAAGATTTTTTATTCATGTGCATTTATACTGATATTGTGTGCTATTCATCCGATTATATACTATGAAGAAATCGGTTCAGCGATTCAGTCGCCAATAGCATTTTTAACAATTATTTTTTGTAGTGACACATATTTGATGGAAGTAAAAAGTAAGCGTGCCGATGTATTTCATTTGTATGATCAAAAAAAGCAGTTAAAAGTAATATCGCAGAGAGTGGGCGTTCAAATATTATATTTATTAATACTTTCCTGTGTTGGATATGTTTTGTTTTTCTGGCAAAAACCGGGCAGTGTAAACGAAGGCATTTCGGGTATTCAGATATTTCTTTTATATTTCATTGCAATGTTTGGAACTATCTGGCTTTGGAGTATATGCTCTGTGATTTTGTGTACATTGCTTCGAAATATGTGGGCAGGTATTGGATGTTTATTTGGAATTGTCATTGGACTTATATCAAAAGCGGGAAGTTCATTTTTCGGAAATCTGGGATTGTTTTCTTTCAGCTTTTGTGAACCTACTCAATTAATGTCCGAGAGTTGGATTTATGGAACGCTTGTGTCTTTTATAGCGGGGCTGTTTTTATTTGCAGTATTACCAATGACTTTAAAGAAAAGAGGATAGATTATGAGTATTAGAATAAATGATTTAACAGTTAGATTTAAAAATGGTGTAGTTGCAGTAAATAAGGCATCTCTTGAAATACCTAAGGGAATTTACGGACTTTTGGGTGAGAATGGTGCCGGAAAAACCACTTTGATGAGGGTTCTTACAACTGTTTTAAAACAAACGGAAGGAATGGTTTCCCTTGATGGAATTCTGTATAACGAGGGAAATTATGAGAAAATACAGAAAAAGATTGGTTATCTTCCACAGGAAATCGACTTATATCCGAATCTTACGGTGAAAGAATGTCTTGTATATATGGGGGGACTGTCAGGAGTAGCCAGAAATGACCTCGAACAAAGAATTACCTATTATCTGGAAAAGACTTCTCTTACAGAGCATCAGAATAAAAAAATGCGGCAATTATCTGGTGGTATGAAGAGACGTGTCGGACTCATACAGGCACTTCTTAATAATCCGGATTTTTTGATTATTGATGAACCTACCACCGGGTTAGATCCGGAAGAAAGAATCAGGATCCGCAATCTTTTGGTTGATTTTTCAAAGGATAGAACTGTGCTGTTTTCCACTCATGTAGTAGAAGATTTAGCAGCAACCTGTACACAGCTTGCCATTATGAAAAAGGGAAGTTTTTTATATTCTGGAAGCGTGAGTGGGTTGCTGGAAAATGCAAAGGGCTGTGTTTGGAATTGTACGGTACAAAATGCAGAAGAAGCCCGTTTGTTAGAAGCCAATTATTCTATATCATCTAAGCAGTATGTAGAAAATGGAATTCATATGAAAGTATTAAGCAAAGGAAAGCCAAATGAGAATTGTGTCCTGGATAATGATATCACTTTGGAAGATGCATATATTTATTTGACGAATAGTTGAATATAACGGCGGGCAAGTTGCCCGCCGTAAATTATGCTTATTTTGTTAAAAGACCGGATAGATTTTTTCCAATGCAAAATCCAATCTGTGGATATAACTCCTGAATTTCCTGATATTTTGCTTCAATCATTTCTGGTTCATCAGCCCAGATCTTTTCATATATTTTGAAAGCTCTTTTAAAATGTGTTTTGGCTTGCGGAAGATTGGCAGTCATCAGATAAATGGTTCCAAGGGTTTCCTGTACTTTGGCATAATCCAGACAGTCATCGGAATGGTATTCCTTGATGATGCCGGATAATTTTTGCAATTCAGAGATGCCTCTTTCGGGTTCCTGCTGTTCTGTCAGGAACATTGCATAATTGGCAATCTGAGGTATGCTGTCATTTATATGAAGCAGGTTAAATTGGTCAAGCAGTGAGATACTTTTTTCCATGTGTTCTCTTGCAAGATCGGGATGACCGTTCATGCGGTAAAGTCCACCGAGATTGGCATGAAGGTTGGAAACAAGGCGAGCATTGTCAGCAGTGATATTTTCTATCTGGGCAAGTGCATCCTTTTCCAGTTTTATTGCTTTTTCTGGCTTGATTTCAAGAGTAGCCTGAAAATCCAGTAACAATGCCCGGTCAGAATCGGTGCCAATGTCTTTACGCTTCAAAAAATTTTTCAATTCCTGAATGATTGCTTTCATACCTTTCTGGTAATTATAATTATCCATATATGGAAAAACATTTTCCAGAAAAAGTAGATATTTTGGTATATCATCTTTTTCAATCAATTCTATGATGTTTCCTGCTGTCTGAAACAGCTTCTTGTAATAATCGACTTCAATTCCATGCATTAAACATATTTTCTGTAAAGAATCCAGTAATATGTGACAGCTACTTACAGATGGTTTTGTCTCTGAAAGGGTGATTTCCTGAATCATCGGATGCAGAGAGATGGTGCGACGTGTTGTTGTCTGAACGAAACCAGTCTCAATTAAATCGTTGATTTCATTTAGTGTGGGCATTTCCAGCCATTTGGCAAATATACGGGCAGAAATACCGGTGGAAGGAAGAAAGCACATATTACACATGATATCCTGCTGTTCAAGAGATAAAGTGTATAAAGAAAACAGCGTATGGATATGACTGTAATAGGTGGCTTTGCTGCTTTGTCCATCTTTGATTATTTTAATTTTATCTTCGTTATGGAAAGATGCTTTTTCCACCTGAAGTCTTGTTAATAACTGGTCTGGAGTTGAGATTCCATTTTCCAGAAGTTTTGCTGCCAGTTCCACGGCAAAAGTATGAGAGTGAACAGTTTCGATGATCTTTTCAACTGTTGCCCGGTACGTGTCTGCCTCTGAATAAAATACTGATGCCAGCTGGAAGAGAGCGTTCATATCCTCTATTTCTTTTAATGGCAGAGTACAGTATTCATCCAGTTTGCTTCTGGTTGTAAACAAAATCTGGCAGCGATATTTTAATACTACTGACAGAAAGCTGTCCTGTGTCGCAGTGACATTAAAATTATCTATGATAAGCAGAGTATCAGATTTCAGGGAACGCAGAAAACGGTTATGTCTTTGAAACCGTTCCTGGTCAGTGCTTTCCGGCGGATCGTCAATAAAATCCATGTCAGTAATATCCTGATGAAGATTGCCGGTATATTCTACATAAAGGATATTGGTGTATTGCTTTATGTACCGCTTTGCGTAGGCTTTGGCAAGTTCACTTTTTCCGATTCCGGCGATTCCGCAAAGGAAAACATGACGGTTTTCCTCAAGCACGGTATATAATTTTTCCAGTTCTTTATCTCTTCCGATAAAATGACGGCATGGTTTCGGAACCTCACTGTCCATAATATAATCCAGCACAATGGGGGATAAAGCGCCTCCGGCGAGCAGCTTCTGATTTTTGGTATTACGTTTGATGAATTGGCGTTCCATGCCAAAAGAAATCAGTTTTGCAAGAAACAGCAGTCTTGAACTGGCTGGTTTATATAAGGGAGTCAGATTTTTCTTTTTTGCATCTGAGATGCTGTCATCCTGAATGAATAAAGTGTAAATATCTTGTATAGCCATATTGCAGTCAGACATCAATGGAAGCAGATTCTGGTGAATGGTTTCTGACAGCTTTTTCTGATTACTGGGTTTGGAATAGTAGGCAGATATTTTTGGACTGATCTTTGCCTGACCGGTCAGCCAGCGACAAACCAGACCATTATCCATAGAAAAATCCTGATTTGCCGGATCATCCATAAAATCTTCAAATAATTCGTATAAAAAATCAGGCTGACTCATTTGATTACTTTCGCTGATATGATTTTTTAAGCAAGTGCTAATAGAAGAAAAATCGCATCGATTCAATAGAAATTCCCCTTTCGTAGTTAAGATTAAGTATATCTATCATAACACGAACATATATTCGATTCAAGGAAATGCGGATATTTTTAAATTGATTGTGTCAATTTACAATCAATTTCTATTCAATGTGGTTTTCCGGCAGGTTCTGTAAAATAAGCTCAGATCAAACAATAACGGGAGGAGCTTATGCAACAGAATATTGAATTTGAGCGGTGCATTGATTTTCTGGTACGGATGATTGATAAGTACGGCGAAGAAGTCCTCCGGGAGTTGGAGGAAGAAAAACAGAATAAGGAAGAAAAAGAAGCGGCAGTTTCCTGAAATACAAAATGTAAATCAGACTGTCGCTTTTTTGTTTTACTATCGAATTTACCTAAAATGATAGTAAGGCATTTTTCCATGCCTGCTTATCGATTTATCGTGGATTGCTTTAAAGTTTTTTTATATGTGAACTTAATGGAATCATCCATAGCCAGCAAGGAAGTTTTAATGTCACGTAAACAGTTTAACATATGTAAACAATTGTCAACAACAGATAGACGGAAAGAAAAAGAGTAATATGAGTTTGCAGTTGTAGATTATATTATTTTCTGTGAAATTGTATTTTGCACCAAAAAAGCCTAGCACATTGTGCTAGGCTTTTTATCGAAAGTAATGCCACCATTACTTAGTGCTCTTAAGAGCGTTCCATTTGTTGATTGTATTTTACTAGTAATCAATGAAAATGTCAAGGAAATTATAAAAAATATTTTGTTTTAAACAAAGCCGTATTCCATTTTTTATAATCTCCACAACCCATTCGTGCTAGTAGTTTATTATATGTTGTTTTACCTTTTTTGATACCCATATTAGTATACATTTTAAATTTTAATATTTTTAGAGGTTTTCTTAATGCAGTTACATCCGTGAAAAAACTTAGTATTTTAATGGAGTCATATAATTTCAATACAGAATCTGCATTTTTAGGTGTTAATGAAAACGAAGTAATTAATAATGTATTAATTCGGTATCTTTTTTCTGTTCGAAATCTATTAAGCAACGTTGTATGAGCGCAGTTGTTTCTGAGACATAATAAAATATCAATCATATTCAGAAAAGGTGCACGTTTTGATAATGGCAGATTAAAATCATTTAAAACATCTTTAAGGACATCATCTTGTAGATAGTGTAATAATCTTAATATTTCGCCAAATGTAAGGGTTTCTATTGCAACCCAAAATGGTACAGCAACGTTTTTGTTGTAGGTACCGGTACTATCACGGTAAACTGCGACTCCAGAAGGAGCAACATAAGCACTGTCAAAATAGAACGAAATGTCTATATGGTCATTTCTATCCACTAGATTGGATAGAAAAAAAGGCTTAAATAAGCAAAATTTATCAAATTCTTGATATATCTTTTGATTTTGATAACCGACAAATGGGTATGCGTTAGAGTACCGGCAATATGTTGGTGTACCTGGTACGTTGTTTGCAGGATCCATAAAATGCACTTTATTTGTATATTGCATTGTGTCTGTTAGCAAAACACAATGGTGTTTGCAAAAATGATATGCTATGGAAGCTTTTAATTTCTCTTCAACGGAATCCAAACAATTTGATAAAATCGATCGAATTTCTTTGTCAAATTGATATAGATTAATAAAATCAGTTAGTTGTACTTTGTTATATAATTTAGGGGAGGATGATTCTAGGAAAATAGTTTCTAATCCATTGAACAAGTTAAAATAATTATGAGAAATTAAAATTTCATCAAGTTCATTTTCGGAGAATATAAGGTTTCTGTTATGTAATTTGTTTTTTAGTGAATTACGTGTTTCAAATGTTTTAATTCCCATAGTGTAATATTCCTTGTGAGTATATATGAAGTAAATTGAAATACAAGTCATGAATTATTTAACAATGTAAGTTCTATACTTAAATAGGAACTCACGCATGAACTCCTTATGCTGTGGATTTCACAGGCTTTCACAGCATACTATTATTAATATACCTTAGATATGTGTAAGTGTCAAATATTGAATCAAGAGATTTGACACTTACACGTATCATATGGAAAGATTTCCAAGTTGTTTTTATTAGTTTCTAAATGAGATGACTATAAGAAAATGAAACGTAATACATTTGTATGGGAGAAAAAATTAAGTCAATAATAAAAATTAGTATTGAAAATAGTTGGAACAAGTACTAAAATAAAGTTGGGACAATAAAACAGAGTTATACTGCGAGGAAGATTATGAAGAATAAAAAGA
>OHZF01000801.1_pt1 | contig 9983 bp, 8 predicted proteins | sample 1580381 | NCBI WGS metagenome assembly OHZF01 (sample SAMEA3882556, study PRJEB24775) | human gut metagenome | biome: human-associated habitat; feature: intestine environment; material: feces | place: Netherlands | collected 2009/2010 | reverse complement strand
ATAATATCGTAAATTAAAAACATTTAATAACTTCCTTTTTATCGGGCTTATTACCTCAAAGGCGTTATCTTTGCCCATGAATAAATAACAGTTTTGGGAGTACAAACTAAAAACGATTTGATTATGTTCTCAGGTATTGTAGAAGAAGCGGCTCAGGTAGTAGCCCTCCAATCCGATAAAGGAAACCTTCATCTGACGATGAAGTGCTCATTCGTGAATGAGCTGAAAATAGATCAGAGCGTGGCTCACAACGGCGTTTGCCTTACGGTGGTAAGCATGACGGAAGATACGTATACGGTTACCGCTATCAAGGAGACCTTGGAACGTTCGAACCTCGGGAACCTGAAAGTGGGCGATAAGGTGAACTTGGAGCGTAGCATGTTGATGAACGGCCGTCTGGACGGGCATATTGTGCAGGGACATGTGGACCAGACTGCCACTTGCATCGATATAAAGGATGCGGAAGGAAGCTATTACTTTACTTTCCGGTATGCTTTTGACAAGGAGATGGCAAAGCGCGGCTACATCACGGTAGACAAAGGCTCGGTAACGGTCAATGGTGTCAGCCTGACCGTGTGCAATCCCACCGACGATACTTTCCAGGTGGCCATTATTCCTTACACCTTTGAGCATACCAATTTCCATGCTTTCAAAGTGGGCAGTGTGGTGAATCTGGAGTTCGATATCATTGGTAAGTACATCAGCCGCATGATACAATATAAATAAGGTAACGGCACTATGGACGATTTCCTGCAATTAGTGGCATCCCGTCAGAGTGACCGTGCCTATGATATGACTCGTGCCGTGGAGCCTGAGAAATATCGGTGATTTACTTTTTAGACACAGATGACGCAGATGACGCGGATTTTTTTAATATTCCAATCCGCGTCATCCGCGTCTAAAAAATAATCAAAAAGAAAGCAGATACGGAGTTTCCGGAAAGACTTCCGCGTGCTTACAAATCCTTCAGCAGCACCTTGCTTGCATTCTTGTAGTATTCCTCCCGTGCCTTCAGCAATGCTCCCCATTGGTTGTTGAATTCATTTTCTTTATCAATTTTGAAATCTTCTGAGCCGTGCGTGTCCAGTTTGTCCAGTAGGAGGGCCACATTCATTTTGTTGATATCCATGGAAGGCTGGTAAGCGATGTCTTCACTCTTTTCATCGGTCACCACTTCATGTAGGAGGTTGATTTCCTGCAATTCATAAAGGGTTTCGTGTGTCAGCCGGATGGGAATCTGGCACTCTTCGGATATCTCTTCGGCTGTATAGGGCTGGGCGTCTTGTTCAAAGCGCTTGGCTATGAGAGACATTATCAGGATGGAGATAAAATCGCGGTAGCGCCGGCTGATATTGCGCGCATCCTTGTCGAAGCTGAAGTTCCGGATATTCTGTCCGGCGTAGGTCAGTTCGGCACCGAATAGGCAGATGGTCCAGGATACCTGCAACCATAGCAGAAACATCGGAAGGGCGGCAAAACTACCATAGATGGCATTGTAACGGGAAACCCACAACTGGCTGCTGATGTAAAGGAATTGGAATGCCTGGTGTGCCGTACCTGCCAGAATACCGGATATGAGTGCGTGTTTCAGCTTGACCTTTGTATTCGGCATAAAGACGTACAGTGCTGTAAACATGAACCAGGTCAGCACGAAGGGGATGAGGCGCACCATAAACTTGCCGACGGGAGCCAGCAGGGTAAAGTCTTCGAGGTTCTTCACCATCGTACTCATGAAGATGGAAAGACCACCGGACACCACCAGCAGAATGGGCATCAGCAGAAGCATAGAGAAGTAATCCGTTATTTTGCGGTACATGCTGCGCGCCTTTTTCACCTGCCAGATGCGGTTGAAGGTGATTTCCATATTGTTGATTAGATTCAGGACTGTCCACAGCAACATAATCAGACCCACTCCGATGAATATTCCACTCTTGGTTTGAGACAAATACGAATTCACGAATTGCAGGATGACTTCCGTGGTTTCCGTAGGACCGCCGAAACCGTTGACAATCTGGCTTTCCATCAGATTATCGAATCCGAAACCGCGGGCTATGGCAAACAAAATGGCAAGAATAGGCACGATGGCAAGCAGCGTACTGTAAGTCAGCGCCGAGGCTTTGTTTACTATCCGGTCTTTGGTGAAGCGGTTGATGCAAAGATAAATCGTCTTGATGATATTGTATACGGAAAAGGTCGTTCGCGTGACTTCATCTTCCGTAATACGCCAGATGTCGTAGGTGAGGAATTTCCAAAGGGCAGCAATACGCTTGTTCATGCTATTATCTCGATTATCCATTGTCAATAAAAAAGCAGTCAGTCTGTAAGCCGGGTTCTGTTCTTCTGTTTCTGAAAAAGCCTAATTAGGAATTATCCATTCTTCATTATCCATTCTCCATTAAAGAAGTGTCTGTCATTTATCTGAGCCGCATGTCACCATACAAGCTTTAGCGGTCTACCCTCCGACATGGAGCGAGCAACTCTCATAACGTCGGTTTACATGACCTTACAACTCCCAAGACGCACAGCCCTTGTGTCGCCACAAGACTGGTAGGCTCTTACCCCACCTTCTCACCCTTACCGTAGCCCAAGGGCGACGGCGGTTATTTTCTTCTACGTTACTCTACCCTCACGGACAGCTTTCTGTTAGGAAGTGGGACGCTCTGTGTTGCCCGGACTTTCCTCATACGCACGAGGCGCAAGCGACAGACCGACCAACTGCTTTATAGGGTACAAAGATACGGAATATTAATGAAGAATGAAGAATGAAGGATGAAGAATTTGTTGTGCAGTGTGCGGATGCAGTACGGATGAATCCTTCATTCTTCATTCTTTACCCTTAATTATCTTAAAAACATGTATCTATTTCGGAATAAATTCGTAGCTTTGCTATTAGTAATAACCCCCAAATCCTTTTGGCCAATGAAAAAGTTATCCTCTCTTTTTTCTTTATTTCTGTTAATCCCGCTTTTTGCTGTCGCTTCGGAAGTGGGTGACCGTACAATACCTGCAGAAGTGGCGCAACTCGCTGACAGTTTGAAACAAAAGTTTGCACCGGACAAGCGCGTGGCTTTGTTCGATGTGGATTACTCTTTCTCCGGAAAGAATGTGATGTTGCGTGGTGTCACCACTTCGGCAGAGGCAAAGACGGCTTTGCTGGATGGTTTGGCAAAGAAAGGATATGCGGTGATGGATTGTCTGCAAGTGCTTCCGGATGAGGCCGGACTTGAAGGCAAGACGTATGGCATTGTCAATGTGTCTGTGTGCAATCTTCGGGTAGCCCCGGATTTCTCTTCAGAAATGATGACGCAAGGCTTGATGGGTATGCCGGTGCGGGTGTTGCAGCGCGACGGCTGGTACCGTATCCAGACACCGGACAACTACATTGCATGGGTACACCGAGTAGGCATACATCCCGTCACGCGGGAAGAGCTGACCGCTTGGAACAATGCAGAGAAAATAGTGGTGACTTCGCATTATGGCTTTGTCTACTCACAGCCCAGCCAGGCATCGCAGACCGTCTCTGATGTTGCTGCAGGAAACCGCCTGAAGTGGGAGGGGACAAAAGGTGCCTTTTATAAGGTGGCTTATCCCGACGGCCGTCAGGGATATATCTCCAAATCCATCTCCATGCCTGAGAAGAAATGGCGTGCCACCTTGAAGCAGGATGCCGCCAGCATTATAGCCACGGCGCATAGCATGATGGGCATCCCTTATCTTTGGGCTGGCACTTCCTCCAAAGGGGTGGATTGTAGCGGCTTCATGCGCACCGTTCTTTTCATGCACGACATCATCATTCCGCGGGATGCTTCCCAGCAGGCATACGTGGGCGAGCATATCGATATCGCTCCTGATTTCAGTAACCTCCAGCCGGGCGATTTGATTTTCTTCGGGCGCAAGGCGACGCCGGAACGCAAGGAACGTGTGGTACATGTCGGCATGTATATCGGCAACAAGCGTTTCATCCATTCGCAAGGCGATGTGAGCGTCAATAGCTTCAGCCCCGACGACGAGCTGTTCGATGAATACAACCTCGGTAGACTGTTGTTCGCTACGCGCGTGTTACCTTATATAAATAAGGAGGCGTCGCTCAATACAACGGAAACGAATCCATTTTATTCAATGTAATAATGTGCTAATGTGCCAATATGCCAATGACCTGCGGCGTGACGGTACAAACATAACGTAGCATATACATAGCGCAGCCCATTGGCACATTAGCCCATTAGCATATTGGCACATTTAATACACACACAATTATGTCAAACAGAAGAGATTTCCTGAAAACCGCCGCTTTTGCCGCACTCGGCTCAGGCATGGCAATCAATCATGTATTTGCCGGAGGAAATGACGCTCCTTCCTTGTTCAACGTGAACAGTAGGGCAGGTGTAACCCCCAAAATGAAACTGCGTTTCTTCCCCTATGAACTGAAATTGCGCCATGTCTTTACAGTGGCCACCTACTCGCGTACTACCACTCCCGACGTTCAAGTCGAGATAGAATATGATGGCATTATCGGTTATGGTGAAGCCTCCATGCCCCCGTACCTGCAACACGAACTGGGCACGATGGACAGTGTATTGGCTTTTCTGAAGAAGGTGCAGGATGTCATCGGCCAATTCTCAGACCCCTTTCAGCTGGAAGATATACTGGCTTATATAGACAGCCTCTCGGCAGGGGATTCCGCTGCTAAAACTGCTGTGGACATCGCCTTGCACGACCTTGTGGGCAAACTGTTGCAAGCCCCTTGGTATAAGATATGGGGTTTGGACAAGGAGAAGACTCCCTCTACAACTTTCACCATCGGCATTGATACGGCCGACGTGGTGCGTGAAAAGACGAAAGAGTGTGCCGACCGGTTCAATATCCTTAAAGTGAAGCTGGGGCGGGAGAACGACAAAGAAATGATAGAGACCATCCGTTCGGTGACAGACCTTCCGATTGCCATTGATGCCAACCAGGGCTGGAAAGACAAACATCATGCGCTCGATATGATACATTGGCTGCACGAAAAAGGAATTGTCATGATAGAGCAACCGATGCCCAAGGAACAATTGGACGATATCGCATGGGTCGCCCAGCAAAGCCCGTTACCCATATTTGCCGATGAGTCCATTCAGCGTCTGAAGGATGTGGCAGGCTTGAAGGGCGCCTTTACGGGCATCAACATCAAGCTGATGAAGTGTACCGGCATGCGCGAAGCCTGGAAGATGGTGACTTTGGCACGTGCATTGGACATGAAAGTGATGGTAGGATGTATGACCGAGACCTCTTGTGCCATTACCGCTGCCTCCCAATTCTCTCCGGCAGTGGACTTTGCCGACTTGGACGGTAGTCTGCTGATTGCGAACGACCGTTTCAAGGGTATGGAGGTTGTGAAAGGTAAGATAACGTTGCCCGATTTGCCGGGTATTGGAGTGGTGAAGTTATGAGAAAGCTATTGTATACCGTCGCTCTGTTTGTGATAGCTTCTGCATGCAGCACGAAGTCCGAGAGCAAGCCCTACAATTGGGAGGACGACCTGCACCAACGTCTGCTTACGGACTTCTGTATGACGGAATCCCAGGTGAAGGACTATATCCGCAAGTATATTCCCGACGTGACCGATGAGCAGATGCGCCAGTGGGAAGCCTCCAAAGCTTTGGAGTGCATGATGCTGGATGGAGAGAAACGCTATTTCCGCAATGCCGGACCTAATCTGTTTCGTGTGGACTCCACTTGCTATGACATCAAGATAGCCAAGGAAGGTTCTTCGCCGAGTGGCAGCGAGAAAGTGAATATGGAGAACCTGCCCGAAATCATTTCTGCTGTGAAGAAGGAGGGCAAGGCCATTGTTGCGCCGAAGCGCATGCGCGTCACCTACACGTTGACCGTGGATACCAATGCCGTGCCTGCCGGGAAAATCATCCGTTGCTGGTTGCCCTATCCCCGTCAGGACCAGGCTCGGCAGCAGGATGTCGAGTTCATTTCGGCCAGTGAACCGCAATACACCTTTTCGTCGCCCGAGTGCCGTCACAGTACATTGTACATGGAGAAACGTGCTGTCGAAGGCGAACCGACCGTATTCTCCGAAACCTTTGAGTTTACCGCCAACGGCGAATGGCATAATCTGAAGCCGGAAGATGTGCAGCCCTATGATACGACGACCGCCCTTTATAAGGAATATACTGCCGAGCGTGAGAAGCATATCGTCTTTTCCCCACGCTTGCGCGAACTTGCTGCCAAATTGACAGCCGGTGAAACCAACCCCTACTTGAAAACCAAACGTATCTTCCGTTGGGTGAATGACAACTTCCCGTGGGCTTCTGCACGCGAATATTCCACCATTGAGAATATCCCGGAATATGTGTTGGACAACCGTCACGGAGACTGTGGCCAAGTCAGCCTGCTGTTCATTACGCTTTGCCGCATCAGTGGAATTCCCGCACATTTCCAGAGCGGCTTCATGATGCATCCCCGTGCATGGAATCTGCACGATTGGGCAGAAGTCTATTTTGAGGGTGTGGGTTGGGTGCCTGCCGACCAGTCATTCGGCATTCCTGCCTTTGCTCGCAATGCCGACGAAGAATATTTCTTCCTGGGTGGTATAGACTCTTGGCGCATGATTGTGAACACTGATTACGGCATGCCGCTACAGCCCGAAAAGCAGTATCCCCGCAGCGAGACCGTCGACTTCCAGCGTGGCGAGGTGGAGTGGGAGGGAGGTAACCTCTACTTCCCGCAGTGGGACTACCACATGGACATTGATTACTTGAATTATTAAGGTACTATCTGCCCTCTAAAAACAGATGATGCGTTCAGCCCGAACACATCATCTGTTTGGTATAAACGCATCATCTGTTTACCCCAAATGCATCATCCGTTTCGGCCGCAACGGGTGATGCGTCTTTTTATGCCCTATCTGTCAGTTCTTTAACAGTCAGCAATCGTACATAAATGCTAATTTGTCAGTCTTTGCCGTTAACCGCTGTTAAGCCCTAAATATCCTCTGTTAAAAGAGAACAAAAAAGAGTGACAAGCGGAATAACTGAACGTTTTTTGTCGTTATTTTAACGTCGTAATGTTAAACGAAACTTGAATATTAACAATTTAAAGAATAGGAAGAATAGTATGAAACAGACAACAAAAAACATCCTTGGAGTTGCGGCTATCGTGCTCCTGAGCTCTGGAGTGGCTGGATTGACCACTTATAAGATGCTGAATAAGGAAAAGCCTGCCGCATTCAGCGAGTTGTTCCAACAGAACCCCAATAATCTGCTACCGGCGGCTTTCCATGCAACGGATGCCCAGCCTGTGGATTTGACACAAGCAGCGGAGAGTTCGCTCCATGCTGTAGTGCATATACGTGCCACTCAGTTGAGCAAGACTCAGACGGTGCAAGAACAGCCGGATATTTTTGACTTCTTCTTTGGAGACGGTCGTGGACGCCAGCGCCAGATACAGACCCAGCCGCGTGTAGGTTTCGGTTCGGGTGTCATCATCTCCAAAGACGGATATATTGTGACGAACAATCACGTGGTGGAAGGTGCTGATGAAATCACTGTGAAACTGAATGACGACCGTGAGCTGAAAGGACGCATCATCGGTACTGACCCCAGTACGGACTTGGCGCTGATTAAGATTGAAGGGGATGACTTCCCGACAATTCCGGTTGGTGACTCCGATCAGTTGAAGGTGGGGGAATGGGTGTTGGCAGTAGGTAATCCGTTCAACCTGAACTCTACCGTAACAGCTGGTATCGTCAGTGCAAAAGCCCGTTCCATTGGCTCTTCTGCCTCCAACGGACAAGCTGCAAACATCCAGTCTTTCATTCAGACGGATGCTGCCATCAACCAAGGTAATAGTGGTGGTGCGTTGGTGAATGCCAAAGGCGAGCTGGTTGGTATCAATGCCATGCTTTACTCACCCACGGGTGCTTATTCCGGCTATGGTTTTGCCATCCCTACCAGCATTATGACAAAGGTGGTAGCCGACTTGAAACAGTTTGGTACCGTGCAGCGCGCGCTCCTTGGCATCAAGGGTAGTGATTTGAGCACAGACCTGCAGATGGACGAACGCTGGACCGAAGAACTGAAGAAGAAGGCCGACGAACTTGGTGTGAAAGAGGGTATCTATGTGGCCGAAGTTGTTGAAGGTGGTTCCGCTGCCGGCATCTTGAAGGAAAATGATGTAATCATAGCATTGAACGGCAAGAAGATTCACAAGTTCTCGGATTTGCAGGAAATGCTGGCAAAACACCGTCCGGGCGACAAAGTGAAGGTAACAGTGGTTCGTGACAAGAAGGAAAAGGAATTCGAAATCACGCTGAAGAATGAGCAAGGCACTACGAAGGTAGTGAAGGATGCCGGAATGGAAATCTTGGGTGCAGCCTTCAAGCCCGTATCTTCCGAGCTGAAGAAGCAGTTGAACCTGGGTTACGGTCTGGAAGTTACCGGGGTTACCAATGGCAAGATGGCCGATGCAGGTATCCGCAAGGGCTTCATCATTCTGAAAGCCAACGGAGTGCCGATGAAGACGGTGGACGATTTGGAAAAGGCGATGAAAGAGGCAAGAAAGTCTCCTGAGCAAGGTTTGTTCATCACCGGTATGTTCCCGTCAGGAAAACGTGCAATGTATGCCGTTGATTTGACTCAAGAATAAAAAATAGGGATAGTTAGGTAAGAAGATTGTAATATTAGCTAACAATAGCGAAAAAGGGGGTGTCGGTACAATACATACCGGCATCCTTTTTGTTATATAGGATAAGATATAAATAAGGTGAAAAAGTTGGGATGAAATTATTGTAACAAAATAATTTGTCGTACCTTTGCAACCCAAATCTGTATTATAAGAATGAGACAACTTAAAATTACAAAAAGTATCACTAACAGAGAGAGCGCTTCTCTTGACAAGTATTTGCAGGAAATCGGTCGCGAAGACCTCATTACTGTTGAAGAGGAAGTGGAGCTCGCTCAGCGCATCCGCAAGGGTGACCGTGTTGCACTGGAGAAATTGACACGTGCCAATCTGCGTTTCGTTGTATCTGTGGCCAAGCAGTACCAAAACCAAGGTTTGAGTTTGCCCGACTTGATTAACGAGGGTAATTTAGGACTGATCAAGGCCGCTGAAAAGTTCGATGAAACACGTGGTTTCAAATTCATTAGTTATGCTGTATGGTGGATACGTCAGTCCATTTTGCAGGCTTTGGCAGAGCAGTCGCGTATTGTGCGTCTTCCGTTGAACCAGGTAGGTTCGCTGAATAAAATCAGCAAGGCCTTCTCCAAGTTCGAGCAGGAAAACGAACGTCGTCCGTCTCCCGAAGAGCTTGCCGATGAACTGGAAATCCCTGTTGACAAAATCTCTGATACGCTGAAGGTGTCCGGCCGTCACATTTCGGTGGACGCACCTTTTGTAGAAGGAGAGGACAACAGCTTGCTCGATGTACTGGTCAACGACGACTCCCCTATGGCCGACCGCTCTTTGGTGAACGAGTCTCTTGCGAGGGAAATTGATAGAGCTCTTTCTACGTTAACCGATAGGGAAAAAGAAATCATACAGATGTTTTTCGGTATCGGACAGCAGGAAATGACATTAGAGGAAATCGGCGACAAATTCGGCTTGACCCGTGAGCGTGTGCGTCAGATTAAGGAAAAGGCTATTAGAAGATTAAGACAAAGTAATCGTAGTAAATTGCTCAAATCTTATTTGGGATAAATAAGAAATATTAGTTTCCGACAAATAGAAGGAATTAAAAAACCGTACGTCTTTAGTAGGCGTGCGGTTTTTTTTATATCTTTGCCCCATTGATAATTCATAACTTATAACTCATAACTCAATGAAATACGTTCGTATACTTTGTGCCGTAGCTTTGGTTTTTGCGTTGTGCTCGGCTTTTACAATGAAAGATAAGGAAAAGGCTGTATATGCTTTTGGTGTGGCGGCTTCTTTCAATGACTCCATCGTATATTATACAGACATCCAGGTATTGGACAGCGTAGAGCTGGATA
>OHZF01000793.1_pt1 | contig 10061 bp, 10 predicted proteins | sample 1580381 | NCBI WGS metagenome assembly OHZF01 (sample SAMEA3882556, study PRJEB24775) | human gut metagenome | biome: human-associated habitat; feature: intestine environment; material: feces | place: Netherlands | collected 2009/2010 | reverse complement strand
CCCCCGGCCGGGGGAAGATGTCACCGTAGGTGACAAAAAGGGGAATCTGTCTGCGAAGCAGACTGGGGGAGTTCATTCTGCCAGAAATCCCGGCAGCTGTTGTTCCAGCACCGCCAGCGCATTGCCGCGGTGGCTGATGGCGTCCTTTTCATCCGGGGTCAGCTGGGCGTAGCTGCGGCCCTCGGTGTTGGGGCGCTTATCGTGCTTTCCCACGCCGCAGTCGGCGGGGATGAACAGCGGGTCGTAGCCAAAGCCGTAGTCCCCGCACAGCCGTTCAAAGGCGATGCTGCCCGGGCACTCGCCCATGCAGGTCAGATGCCGCCCATCCGGCAGGATGAAGCACACCGCGGACACGAACTTTGCACCCCGCTGCCCGGCAGGCACAGCCTGCATGACATCCAGAAGCTTGTCGTTGTTGGCTTCGTCGTCGCCGTGGCGGCCGCAGTAGCGGGCACTGTAGACGCCGGGCGCACCGCCCAGCGCATCCACGCACAGGCCGGAGTCATCGGCGATGGTGGGAAGACCGCATGCCTTGCAGATGGTTTCAGCCTTGATGAGGGCGTTCTCGGCAAAGGTGGTGCCGGTCTCCTCCGGCTCGATGGTGATGCCCAGCTGCTTCTGGCTGACCACCTCGTGGCCCTGCGCTTCCAGAATGCGCCGCAGTTCACGGAGCTTACCGGCGTTGCCGGTCGCTGCACAAATTTTCATGTTTTTCTCCTCTCTGCCCCTGTCGAACTCCTACACTTGGCTCCCCTGCCAGGGGAGCTGGACGCGCCAAAGCGCGGCCTGAGAGGTCTGATTGCAGATCCGTTCGACACTTAATGCTTCCACTGCCGGGGCAGCAGCTCTTCCACATAGCCTTCCGGGGTGAAGGGGATCAGGTCATCGATGCCCTCACCCACGCCGATGAACCGCACCGGCAGGCCGAGGCGCTGCTTGACGGCCACCACGCAGCCGCCCTTCGCCGTGCCGTCGAGCTTAGTGAGGATGATGCCGGTGGCGTCGGCGGCCTTGCAGAATTCCTTGGCCTGACTGATGGCGTTCTGGCCCGTGATGGCGTCCAGCACCAGCAGCGTCTCGAGACTGGCCTCGGGCGCGGCCTTCTTGACGCTCCGGCTGATCTTGGACAGCTCATTCATCAGGTTCGACTTGTTGTGCAGACGGCCTGCGGTGTCGGCGATGACCATGTCATAGCCCCGGGCGGTGGCCGACTTCACGGTGTCGAAGATGACAGCGGCAGGGTCCGCGCCCTCGCCTGCCTTGACGATGGGCACGCCGGCCCGACCGGCCCAGATCTCCAGCTGCTCGCTGGCGGCGGCGCGGAAGGTGTCGCCTGCGGCCAGCATGACCTTTTTGCCCTGACGGGTGTAGTAGTCGGCCAGCTTGGCGATGCTGGTGGTCTTGCCCACGCCGTTCACGCCAATGACCAGAATGACGGCCGGCTTGCCGGAAAGATCCATCTCGGCATCCGGTGTCATTTCCTCGGCAATGATGTCGCGCAGGGCATCTGCCGCCTGTTCGCCGGTCTTGAGGCCCTTTTCCTGCACCCGGTCGCGGAGCGCATCCACCAGCTTGATGGCCACATCGCCGCCCACGTCGGCGAGGATGAGCTGCTCTTCCAGCTCATCGTAAAGGTCGTCGTCGATCTTGCTGCCGGTGAGGGTGTTCATGATGCTGCCCCAAAAGCCCGTGCGGGTCTTTTCGAGGCCATTCTTCATTTTGTCCTTTTCTTTTTTGCCAAATCCAAAGAGTCCCATTGGTTCTCTCCTTAACTTATGTTGATTGGGATAACCTCTCCGTCACGGCTGCCGCCGTGCCACCTCCCCTATCGAGGGGAGGCCTTGGCATACCGGAAAGTTTTCCTCTTCGCCAGAGGCTCCCCTCGGTAGGGGCAACGACGACGACCGCCGCCAGTGGCGGAAACAGGGAGTCGCTGTTGGGGCAGCGGCCAGCAAGACGCAAACGAAGTGCTGCGGATGCTGGGTGCCGCAACCCGGCCTTGTCGAGCGATAGCGAGACTGAGAGGTTGACTCATTAAAAATATTGGAAGGAGCGATTCCCATGGAAGATTGTCTGTTTTGCAAAATTGCAGCGGGGGAGATCCCCTCGAAGAAGCTCTATGAGGACGAGCAGGTGGTGGCATTCTACGACATCGCCCCGCAGGCCAAGGTGCATTTCCTCGTCATCCCGAAAAAGCACATCCCCTCGGCCGCTGCGCTGACTGAGGCTGACGGCGCTCTGCTGGGCCATGTGTTCGCGGTCATCGCAAAGCTCGCCAAGGAGCAGGGCCTCGACAACGGCTACCGCGTCATCTCCAATGTGGGCGAGGACGCCGGCCAGACCGTCAAGCATCTGCACTTCCATGTTCTGGGCGGCGAGAAGCTGCCTGTCTGATTCCGGAAAATGAAGGAGATCGTTGAATATGGCTAAGACTTATACCCTGAACGTCGCGGGCCTGACCCGTGAGCTGACCATCTGCAAGGTGGACGACCACTTGGACATCGCAGCCTTCATCATGCTGGGCGACGCCGAGCTGACCGTGGCTGCTGCCGCCGAGCTGCTCAAGAAGTGCCCGGAGTTCGACATCCTGCTGACCGCTGAGGCCAAGGGCATCCCGCTGGCCCATGAGATGAGCCGCCAGAGCGGCAAGCCCTACGTCTGCGCACGCAAGGGCGTCAAGCTGTATATGCCCGACCCCGTCGTCGTCGAGGATCAGTCCATCACTACGGCAGGTAAGCAGAAGCTGGTCATCGACCGCAAGGAGCTGGACAAGATGAGCGGCAAGCGGGTGCTGGTCGTGGATGACGTCATCTCCACCGGCGGCTCCCTGAAGGCTCTGGATGAGCTGGCCGAGCAGACCCAGTGCACCATCGTGGGTCAGGCGGCCGTTCTGGCCGAGGGCGATGCAGCACAGCGCAAGGACATCATCTTCCTTGAGCCGCTGCCGCTGTTTTTCCACTAAGCTGAGATGCGACGCCCGCTCTGCGCGTTCTGCCTGAGTGCGCTGGGTGTGTTAGCATTGTGCTCATTTTTGCCGCAGACGGGGCTTTTGCTGCCGTCTGCGGCAATTTTTGTTGGCTTCTGCCTGCTGGTCTGGTGGAAAGGCGGGGCTGCACGAGGCTATGCGGTCTGTCTGCTGCTGGGCGCTCTGGTTGGCGTCGGCATCCGGGAGACCACCGATGCCCGGCTGGCGAAAATACAGGGGTCATACGCCGGACAGGAAGCAGTCCTGACCGCCGAGGTGGAGAGCATCGGCCGCGCCTATGGGGCGGGCTGGGTGAGTGCTGTGCTGCGGGTGGAGACGGTAGACGGAGAGGCTGTCCGGTTCCGTGTGGAGTGTGTCAGTCTGCCCCGATGCGAGGCAGGCGGCCGCATCCGGGGCCGCTTCGCGCTGGACCTGCCGGACGCCACCCAGCGTCTCAGCGACTATGCCGACGGCATCGCCCTGAGCGCGGAGTATCAGTCGGGGATGCTGCGGCTTGGGCCGGGCCGAAGCTTCCGTGCCCGGACGGCCCGCCTTCAAGCGGCCCTGAGCCGCGCCCTGCGCGGCGGCATGGCAGAAAACACCGGCGGCGTTCTGGCTGCGATGGCCGCAGGAGACAAGAGCCATCTTTCCTCCGCCCTCCGCAGCGCCTACCGGGGCGCAGGACTTTCCCATGTGCTGGTGGTGAGCGGCCTGCACGTCACCATCTTCTGTGGTCTGCTGGACGCTCTGCCCCGCCGGGAGCGGGAGCGCAGCCGGGCCTATCGGCGGGCGAGGTCTCTGCTCCGGGCCGGGACGGCTCTCCTGCTGGTGGGCATCACTGGTGTGACGCCCTCGGTCCTCCGGGCAGCGGTGGCGGTCTGGATCAGCTCTCTCGGAGTCTGGCTGGGAGGCCCGGCGGACACCCTCACCTCGCTGGGTGCAGCGGGCGTCCTCATGTGTCTGGGCAACGGGTACGCTGTCTGTGACGTGGGCTTCGAGCTGTCCTTTGCGGCAGTGCTGGGCACGCTGGCCGGGGGAACGTGCGCAAAGCGAGGCCGGAAAGTCTATTATAATAAGAAGAAAAGGCAGGGGAAGAAGCCCTCCCGCCCGGTACTGCTCCTCCGCCGTCTGGCGGGCGGTGTGTGGGATGCGCTCTGCGTCTCCTTCTGCGCCTCGGCGGCGACCTTCCCGGTGCTGGTGCTGCGGGGGATGAGCGCGACGGTCTGGGCCGTGGTGTCGGGCGTGGCGGTCCTCTGGATGGTGGGGCCGATGCTGGGCCTCAGCCTCGGCGCGGCGCTGCTGGGTCTGGCGGCCCAGAATTTCGGATCCCTGCTCTTGTTTGAAATTCTTCGCCGCCCCATAGCCTTCTGTGCCGAGGGGCTGGCGTTTGGGATGAACGAGTGGGCCTTCCGGGTGTCCGGTCTGCCGGGGGCGTCGCTCTGGTTCGATGGTGGGTATGCCGCACTGGTGTGCTTCGTGCTGTTCTTGCTCTGCGCAGCGGCAATGCGGTGGAATGTCCGCCTCCGGGCGGCACTTCCTACGGTCGTTTTACTGACGGCGCTGGCCTTCGGCCTTGAAACGGCCCTGAGCTGGAACGTGGTGAACATTGAGCTTGTGGGCACGCAGGCCGCGCCCGCCGTCATCATCACCCGGCGAGAACAGGCGGTCGTTCTCTTCCGGGGCAGCAGCATCACCCAGCGGGCCGTGGAGACCCAGCTGGAAAAGCGGGGCGTGAAGCGGGTGGAGCTGCTGGTGGACCTGCGGATGCAGCCGGAGATGCTCTGCGATCTGAAAGCCGAAACGCGCATCGATGCCGCTGCGCTGGCTGCGGATACCACCCGCCGCGCCGCCTGCGGAGGGGTGGACTTGGAGCTTTACCGCACCCGGCAGGGCTGCATCGTCCGGCTGACCATCGGCGGGCAGCGCTTTGTCACGGTAAGCGGCACCGTCCGCCCTGCAAAGCCCATCCGGGCCGAGTGGCTGCTGGCGTCGATGGCGCGGCCAGACAACATCCGGTACACCGACTGCCTGACCCTGAGCCGAAAGTACCGCTGGATGCGGGAGAGCGACGCTGTGCCCGTCGCCCGTCTGCGCCTCCGCCTCGCAGGGTGAGCGCTTTTCAAAGCGGGCGGAGTATGATAAAATAAGGCCATCACCTTAATAGAAAAAGGAGCCGATGATTTGGCAACGGAAACGAAACTCCGGCAGCTGGCCCAAGGGGGCTGTCCGGTCTACTATTTTTATTCCAGTGAGCGGTATCTGGTCCGGCAGGCCGTGGCCCGGGCGTCGAAGCTGCTGGCCGAGGGCGAGGACGAGGAGACGACGGTGCTGGACGGCGCGACGCCGGAAATCGAGCAGCTCATCATGGCGGCGGGCACCATCTCCTTCTTCGGGACGCGGCGGGTGGTGCTTTTGCCCGAGGTGGACCCTGCCGCCTACAGCGACAAAGACCTCGACGAGCTGTGCGCTACGCTGGCCAGCCTCGAAAACGCTGTGGTGGTGCTGGGCAGCGTGTTTGAGTTGGAACGCAATAAGCTCAAGCTGGGCAAGCGGGCGCAGAAGCTCGTCGCCCAGTGCACCAAGGTCGGCTTTGCCGAGGAGCTGGCCAAGCCCAAGCCCTACGAGCTGAAGGTCATGATGATGGACCGGGCCAAAGCGCAGGACACTACCCTCTCCGAGGGCACGGCGGCGGCCCTGCTGGAACGCTGCGGCGAAGACCCCTTCCTGTTGGAAAACGAGGTGGATAAGCTCTGCGCCCTCTCGGGTTATCAGACTGTGACCACGGCGATGGTGGCCGAGATGGGCACCGTGAGCCTTGAGGCCGATGTCTTCGAGATGATACGGATGATCACGGCGAAAAACGCTACCGGCGCGTGCAAAAAGCTCCAGACCCTGCTGCGCTTACAGCAGGAACCAATCCCCATCACTGCTGCCATGATCGGCAGCTACGTCGATCTGTACCGGGTCAAGCTGGGCGCGGCCAAGCGAAAAAGCTATAACACCGTGTTCAAGGACTTTGGCTACAAGGGCAGCGACTACCGGCTCAAGCGATCGGCGGAGACGGCCAGCCACTACACCCTGCCCCAGCTCGAAGCCTGTATGCAGATCCTTTTGGAGCTGGACAAGAGTCTGAAAAGCCAGCCGGTGAGCGCCCAGACCCTTCTGGAAACGGCGCTCTGCCGCTTGGCCATGGCAGGAGGAAGAAGATGAGCGAAAAACAGGAACTGCTGCACACCGACCGTGTGCTCATCGTGGAGGGCAAGTACGACGCCGCCCGCCTGTCTCATCTGACGGACGCCATGATCCTGCTGACGGACGGCTTCGGCATCTATAAGGACAAGAAGCGTCAGCAGCTTTTCAAGACATTGGCCCGCAGGAACGGCCTCATCCTGCTGACGGACTCCGACGCGGCGGGCTTCCGCATCCGCACCTACATCACGAATCTGGTGGGGGAAAAGAATGTCGTACAGGCCTATGTCCCGGCTATCCACGGCAAGGAAAAGCGGAAGGCTCAGCCCGGCAAGGAGGGGCTTTTGGGGGTCGAGGGCGTGGACGACGCCCTTGTCCTGCAGGCGCTGCGGGATGCTCTGGGCGAAGAGGCCGATACAGCCCCGGTGAAGCCGGAGGGGCGGCAGATCACCTACACCGACCTCTACGAGTGGGGGCTTTCGGGCACGGCAGGCTCGGCGGAGCGGAAGATGAAGCTGCTCTCAGCCCTCGGGCTGCCACCCCGGCTCTCGAAAAAAGAACTGGTGGAGGCCCTCAACCGCCTCTACAGCTACGAGCAGCTGGACGAAATGCAGGCGGAGCTGCTCAAAGGGTGAAGGTACAGTTGGATTTTTCGAGAAAATATGAAAAAGATTCAAGTGAGACTTCTGGAAAACTTGCTGCAAGCTGTGATATAATCAATACACTGTGCGCCCGTCGTGTACGAAGCACGACGGGCGCAGATCTTTGCATGGTGCAATAAAGGAGACAATCAATGGAACGCGAAAAACTCAAATCGAGACTCGGGTTCATCCTCCTTTCCGCCGGCTGCGCGATCGGCATCGGAAATGTGTGGAAGTTCCCCTATATGGCAGGTCAGGGCGGCGGCGGCGCGTTCGTGCTGTTCTACCTGCTCTTCCTCGTCATCCTGGGCCTGCCCATCATGAGCATGGAGTTCGCCGTGGGCCGCGCCAGCCACAAAAGCCCGGTGCGCGCCTATCAGGCCCTCGAGAAGCCCGGCCAGAAGTGGCACATCCACGGCTACCTTACCCTCATCGGCTGCTATCTGCTGATGATGTTCTACACCACGGTGGCGGGCTGGATGCTCCACTACTTCTACATGACCGCCGCCGGGAAGCTCTCCGGTCTGGATGCCGGTCAGGTGGCAGATGCCTTCACCGAGATGCTGGCAAGCCCGCTCATCATGGGCTTCTGGATGGTGGTGGTCGTGGTGTTCGGCATCTTTGTCTGCGCCCGCGGCCTGCAGAACGGCCTTGAGAAGGTGACGAAGGGGATGATGATCGCCCTGCTGGTCATCATGGTGGTGCTGGCCGTCAACAGCCTGTTCATGCCCGGCGCAAAGGAGGGCCTGCACTTCTATCTTGTGCCCGACTTTGGCCGCATGAAGGAGGTGGGCGTCGTCAACACGCTGGTAGGAGCCATGAATCAGGCCTTCTTCACCCTGAGCCTCGGCGTCGGCGCAATGGCCATCTTCGGCAGCTACATCGGCAAGGAGCACGCCCTGCTGGGAGAGAGCGTCCGTGTCGTGGTGCTGGACACCTTCGTGGCTCTGACCTCCGGCCTCATCATCTTCCCGGCCTGCTTTACCTACGGGGTGGACCAGACCAGCGGCCCCAGCCTCATCTTCATCACCCTGCCCAATATCTTCGCCAATATGTCGATGGGCCGTCTGTGGGGCAGCCTGTTCTTCCTGTTCATGGCTTTTGCGGCCCTTTCCACCGTTCTGGCCGTCTTTGAGAACATCATCTGCTGCGGCATGGAGCTGACCGGCTGGAGCCGTCAGAAGTCCAGCCTCGTCAACCTCTTCCTCATCATCGCCCTCTCACTGCCCTGCGTGCTGGGCTACAATGTCTGGGCATGGGACGGTTTCGCCATCTTCGGCGGCGCAGTGCTGGATCTGGAGGACTTCCTCGTCAGCAACCTCTTCCTGCCTCTCGGCTCCCTCGTCTACCTGCTGTTCTGCGTCACCCGCTACGGCTGGGGCTGGGACAACTACAAAAAGGAAGTCAACACCGGCGACGGCCTCAAGGTGCAGGACTGGATGCGCGGCTATCTGACCTATGGCCTGCCCCTCATCGTCCTGTTCATCTTTGTGTTTGGCCTGTACGACAAGTTCATCGCCTGATCAGGTTGGAAAAAGACCCGTGGTGCGGAAAAGCTCTGCACCACGGGTCTTCTGTTATATGCAAAAAGTCCCGTGTTCACACTGTCGTGGGAACATGGGACTTCAGAGCTTGCAGCTTACTTCACATACCGACCTTCGCAGATGTTCTTGCAGCAGGCGCTGACGGGGAACCAGCAGCAGTCGCGGCAGATGTCGGCGAGGATCTCGGGCGTGGCCTTGGCGTCGATGGCACGGATGAGGTCCTGATAGACGTATTCCTTTTCCTCGAGGCCGAAGTATTCCACTGTCTTTGCGTCGTAGCGCTTGACCTTTTCCTGCGTGTCGCAGAGATCCTCGCCCAGCTTGTTGGGGCAGCAGGAACAGAGCGTGTCGGTGGAGAAGGTAAGGCGGATGGTGGTGCCGGGAACATCCCGGAGCTGGTGCACCACATCGGTCATGTGGGCGACAAAATCGTTGTCGTAGCCCTTGCCGGAGTAGCCCTGTGTGCAGAGCAGATGGTGGGGACGAAGTACGATGCTCATGCCTTCAGACCCGGGATACGCTTCCGCAGATTGAGACCGATGGCGCAGGCCAGCACAGCCTTGATGATGGCGGTGGGGATGAAGGGCAGCACGCAGGCAGAGATGCCGACGGCGATGGTGCTGTGGGCAACCACCACGAAGAGGGCGACGCCCACCACATAGTTGACCAGAGTGCCCACCACGACAGCGGTGACGAACGCGCCCTTGAAGGCGTTGCGGTGCTCGACGCCGAGGCCGATGATGTAGGCCATCAGGGGGAAGGAGATGAGGAAGCCGCCGGTGGGGCCGACGAACTTATCAAAGCCGCCGGAAAAGTTGGCCAGCACCGGCACGCCCACGGCACCCAGCGCCAGATAGACCAGCGTAGCGATGGCAGAAAGCTTGGAGCCCAGCACCACAGCAGCCAGCGTGATGGCGAAGGTCTGCATGGTCATGGGGACGCCCAGAGGCATCGGGATGGAGATCTGGGCCATCACTGCGATGACGGCGGCGAACAGGCCCGCGTAGCAGATGTCGCGGACGGAAAACTTGGACTTACTGGCCGAAGAGGCCTGTGTGGTTTGACTCATAATGAATGCTCCTCCTATACTTGCGGCCCCGGGGGCCGGTGTCTGGCCCAAAGCGGCCATACATCCAGTATGACAGACTGGCGCAGCGGCGTCAACTTGAGAGTTGCAAAAAGGTTTACAATTCAAAATGAAAAACAAAAACAGGAAAATATACAAAAGATGTCGCTTTTGGTTGTGGAATGTGCTATACTAAATCCAGCTATAGAAAGCACACCAGGAACAACAGAGAGGAGAACATCATGCAGCATGAAACCGTGATCGTGCTGGACTTTGGCGGCCAGTACAATCAGCTCATCGCGCGCCGCGTCCGCGAGAACAATGTCTACTGTGAGATCTATTCCTATAAGACAGATCTTTCCGTCATCAAGGCAAAGAACCCCAAAGGCATCATCTTCACCGGAGGCCCCAACAGCGTCTATCTGGAGGATTCGCCCACCATCGACCCCGAGATCTTCCGCTGGGGCGTGCCAGTGCTGGGCATCTGCTACGGCAGCCAGCTCATGATGCACCTGCTGGGCGGTCATGTCTGCCGCGCACCGGAGCGCGAGTACGGCAAGACCGAGGTCTTCGTGGACAACAGCAGCAAGATGTTCACCGATGTGCAGCCTTCCACCATCTGTTGGATGAGCCACAACGACTACATCGAGCAGGCA
>OHZF01000775.1_pt1 | contig 10319 bp, 7 predicted proteins | sample 1580381 | NCBI WGS metagenome assembly OHZF01 (sample SAMEA3882556, study PRJEB24775) | human gut metagenome | biome: human-associated habitat; feature: intestine environment; material: feces | place: Netherlands | collected 2009/2010 | reverse complement strand
TCTTAAAACAAAGAACTTTAGGAATGAAAAATGAGAAGGGTGTATATATAACACCAGCATTTCCAAAATTGATATATGTATTAGAAGAAGACAATATGCATGAAAATAGTAAATATTGGTATTTAACAGAATTAGCAGCAAAATGTACAGCAAAAAGAATGGTACCAGATTACATATCAGAAAAGAAAATGTTAGAATTAAAAGTGGATAAAAATGGAAATGGAAATTGTTACCCATGTATGGGATGTCGTTCATTCCTTACTGTAGAAGACAGCCAGAGAAATCCGGACGGAAGCCATAAGTTCTATGGAAGATTTAATCAGGGTGTTGTAACACTGAACTTAGTAGATTTAGCTTGTTCTTCAGGTGGAGATATGGATAAGTTCTGGGAAATCTTTGATGAGCGTCTTGAACTTTGCCACGAGGCACTTATGTACCGCCACAACTCTTAAAAAGGGAGAGACCATTGATGAACTTTTATATAATGGTTATTCAACAATCTCTCTTGGCTACGCAGGACTTTGTGAGTGTACAAGATATATGACAGGCAAGAGCCATACAGACCCAGAAGCAAAACCATTTGCACTCAAAGTTATGCAGCATATGAATGATGCATGTAATAAGTGGAGAGCAGAAAGTAATATTGACTTCAGTCTTTATGGTACACCACTGGAATCTACAACTTATAAGTTTGCAAGATGCCTTCAGGAGCGTTTTGGTATGATTCCAGGAGTAACAGATAAAAACTATATCACAAACAGCTATCATATCCATGTAACAGAGGAAATTGATGCATTTGATAAATTAAGCTTTGAAGCACAGTTCCAGGAACTCTCTCCAGGAGGAGCTATCAGCTATGTAGAAGTACCAAATATGCAGAATAATATCGAGGCTGTATTAGCTGTTATGAAGCATATTTACGAGAACATCATGTATGCAGAACTTAACACAAAGAGCGATTACTGCCAGTGCTGTGGTTATGAGGGAGAAATCCAGATTATAACAGATGAACACGGCAAGCTTGTGTGGGAGTGTCCTAACTGTGGCAACCGTGATCAGGATAAGATGAATGTTGCAAGAAGAACCTGCGGATATATCGGAACTCAGTTCTGGAATCAGGGCAGAACTCAGGAAATTGAGGAAAGGGTGCTTCACCTTTGATGAATTACGGAGAAATTAAACTCTGCGATATTGCAAACGGTGAGGGAGTAAGAGTATCGCTCTTTGTATCCGGCTGTACGCATCATTGCAAAAACTGCTTTAATCCGCAGACATGGAGCTTTGATTACGGCGAACCTTTTACAAAAGAGGTTGAGGATAAAATTCTCAAAGAGCTTGAACCGTCATATATTGACGGCTTGTCATTGCTTGGCGGAGAACCATTTGAACCTTCAAATCAAAGAGCCTTAGTGCCGTTTTTAAAGCGTGTCAGAGAAAAATATTCCGACAAAACCATTTGGTGTTATTCAGGCTATTTGTTTGACAAGGAGCTTCTTTCCGACAGCAGAGCAAGGTGTGAATGTACGGATGAAATGCTTTCAATGATTGATGTGCTTGTTGACGGTGAATTTGTTGAGGCTCTTCACGATATAAGCCTTGCGTTCAGAGGCTCGTCAAATCAGCGCATTATAGATGTAAAAGCGTCACTCAAAGAAAATAAAATAATTCCCCACAAGCTTATGAAAAGGGGAGTGTAATAAAAAGCGACAGCCGTAAAACTGTCGCTTTTTGTAATATTATTGAATTATTGCATGGAATGTTGTTGATTTTGTAAGGCAAATAGTGTAAAATGATAGCATACTATTTATAGAATATTATGCAAGGAGCGATTATATATGGTATGTAAAAATTGCAATCACGAAATTGACAACGGAGCAATGTTCTGTACTTACTGCGGAACACCTGTTGAGCAGACTCCAGAGCCTGAAACACAGCCTGTTGAAAATGCTTCAACCGAAGATGCTGCACAGAACCCTTACGAGAATGTGCAGACTGCACAGCCTGAGGTTGATAACGCACAGCCGACTGCCGACAGTCAGCCACAGCAGAATCCGTATTCTCAGCAGTACGGTCAGCCAAATCAGGCTTATTATCAGCAACCGCAGCCTAACAAAACTTCATACGGTCAGCAGTTTACAAACTCACCGAACAATGATTACGGCGCAAATCAAAGCAAGTATGGCAATCAATATCAGAGCTACAACAACGGCTATAATCAGCAGTACAACACGCAGTATCAGCAGACATACAACTCACAGCCCGTACCGCCCGTTGCACCGCCATACGGTACTCCGGATACTCAGCCTGTAAGCATAGGCGGTTGGATCGGCGTTATGCTTTTAACCTGTCTGCCGATTGTAAACCTCATTATGCTCTTTGTTTGGGCGTTCAGCTCATCAACAAAGAAGTCACTCAAAAACTATGCAAGAGCCGCTCTTATCCTGGCTCTTATCGGAGTTGTGCTTGTGGTAGTTGTTTCAATTATTCTTGCAGTCTGCGGTATCAGTATCTTCAACGAATTTTCCAATTCAGGATATTACTATCATTAAGCATTTTTCGTTCGTGAAGAAAGTATGATATAACAAAAACATATCATGCCAGAACGGAAATTTTTTAAAATTGAAAGTTGAAAATGGAAAATTGAAAATTGTGGTCGGGAATAAAGTTTTGTTAAGTGCAAATCTTATTGTTCCCGACCATATTTATTATTATTTGCAGTAACGGCGAACCGCCGTATCCCGTTCGTGAAGACAGGTTTTATAATGCCAAAAACAAATCATGTCCGAGCGTAGTTTTGTGATTGTTTGTGCAGTCAACTGTAGGGGTAGCCTTGCGACCGCCGCCTGTGGCGGATAAAGGGAGCATAGCGCTGTCTGAAATAACGAGCAAAAGGAAGTGCATTTATGCACAACGCATTGCGACTATATTTCAGACGGGGGGTCATTATCCGCCCGCAAGTAAAGACAGAAAATTCAAGTTGTATACAATTTTTATAAATGTCAAATCAGTATCGTCAAGCCTTGTTTACCGATACAAAAAAATCCCTGTCCATAACGGACAGGGATTTTCATTTGCGTTATAAAAAAGTTTTAGGGCTGCGAACCTCGGCTCTTCTAATGTCAAGCCTCGTTGTTCTCCGCTATTCCTAAAATAACTTCCACTCGTCTAATCCGTTTCAATTACTTGCGTAATTTTCACGGCTTAGTCCTCGCCGGTCGTTATTTTAGGGCTGCGAACCTCGGCTCTTCTATTAATCAAAGAATTTGCTGTGGATAGCGCTTACAGCCTTGTCAGCGTCTGCTGAATCAATAAGAACCGAAACCTTGATTTCGCTTGTGCTGATCATCTGGATGTTGACCTGAGCGTCATAAAGAGCCTCAAACATCTTTGTAGCAACACCTGCGTGGCTTTCCATACCTGCACCGACGATTGAAATCTTAGCTACCTTATCGTCATAGAGAATTTCCTCTGCACCGAGGTTCTCTGTGTATTCCTTCATAAGAGCAACAGCCTCTTCGCCTCTGTTCTTGGCAACTGTAAAGCTGATGTCCTTCTTGCCATCATGACCGATTGACTGAAGAATAATGTCAACATTGATATCTTTAGCAGAAAGCTTTGAGAACATCTTAAAAGCAAGACCGGGAATATTCGGAACACCCATAACAGAAATTCTTGCAACATCTGTATCTTTAGCAACACCGCTGATTAACATTTTTTCCATTTTAGTTTTCTCCTTTACAATTGTACCCGAAGCCTTTGTCATACTTGAAAGCACTTCAAGCTCGATATTATATTTTTTAGCCATTTCAACCGAACGGTTGTTAAGAACCTGAGCACCGAGTGTAGCAAGCTCAAGCATTTCGTCATAAGAGATTTCCTGAAGCTTCTTAGCGTTCTTAACTTTTCTCGGATCAGCTGTGTAGACACCCTCAACATCGGTGAAAATCTGACAGAGATCAGCGTGCATTGCAGCCGCAATAGCTACGGCACTTGTGTCTGAACCGCCTCTGCCGAGTGTTGTAATATCGCCGTATTTTGAAATGCCCTGGAAGCCTGCAACGATTACAATGTTCTTCTTGTCAAGCTCTTTCTTAATTCTGTCAGGCTCAACTTTTCTGATTCTTGCGCTTGTGTGAGCAGAAGTGGTATTGAAACCTGCCTGCCAGCCAAGAAGAGAAACAGCGTGGTAACCGAGCTTTTCGATTGCCATTGCAAGAAGTGAAATAGAAATCTGCTCGCCTGCGGCAAGAAGCATATCCTTTTCTCTTTTTGAAGCCTTTGGATTGATTTCGTTTGCCTTTTCAATGAGATCGTCTGTTGTGTCGCCCTGAGCGGATACAACAACTACAACATCATTGCCCTTTGCGTAAGTGTCTGTTACGATTGATGCAACATTCATTACTCTTTCGGCATTGGCAACAGAGCTGCCGCCAAATTTCTGAACTATCAAACTCATGTACTTAATACTCCCTCTATAAAATTATAAATCAGCCACACGGATACTTGAAAGTACCGAAACACCGTCAGCCTCAAGCTGAGCAATCTTCTCGGCAAATTCGTTGTACGGCATAGCCTTGACAACAAATGCTTTTTCGTCGGCAGGTGCGTCAGTCTTATTGATTACTGTTACCTCACCGAATAATTTTTCTGCCTTTTCTGCAACATTACTGCCTTTTGCACGAACATACATGGCACGGCTTGACTCCTCCCAAGGAAGAATGTTTTTGCCGTTGCCGTCTGCCCAGTAAAGGAACTTTCTTGTCTTGAGGTGCTTACAGCAGTCGATTACATCGGCTACAACTGCGCTTGCTGTAGGAAGCTTGCCTGCGCCCTTGCCATAGAATACTACATCGCCTGTGCAGTCGCCTCTTACCATAATGCCGTTGAACTCATAGTCAATGTTAGCAAGCTGGCTCTTGTTCGGAACGAGCATAGGAGCAACGATAATGTCAATCTTGCCGTCCGCAAGACGCTTAACACTGCCGATAAGTTTAATTACGCAATGGAAGGCCTCAGCGTATCTTACATCTTCAAGTGTAATTTTTGTAATGCCCTCTGTATGTACAGAGTCGGGATAAACATGCTTTCCGTATGCAAGAGATGCAAGAATACAAATCTTACGGCAAGCATCGTGACCTTCGATATCAGCGGCAGGGTTTCTCTCGGCAAAGCCAAGCTCCTGAGCAAGCTTGAGCGCATCGTCAAACTGCATACCGTCTTCAATCATCTTTGTAAGGATAAAGTTTGTTGTACCGTTAAGAATACCGGCAATCTCGTCAACATTGTTTGCAACAAGACACTGGCTCATCGGGCGGATAATCGGAATACCGCCGCCTACCGATGCTTCAAAGAGGAAGTTTGTGTTTGTTTCCTTTGAAATTTCAAGGAGTTCTGCACCGTGAGCGGCAACAAGCTCCTTGTTTGAAGTAACAACACTCTTACCTGCTTTAAGACATCTCTTTACAAAGTCATAAGCAGGATTAAGACCGCCCATAACTTCAACAACAACTCTTATTTCGAGGTCGTTGATGATATCTTCAAAGTTTTTTGTGAATCTGTCTGCAAGCGGGCTGTCGGGAAATTCACGAAGGTCAAGAATCTTCTTGACATAAACCTCTTCACCGATGCTTGCATAAAGCTTCTGTTTGTGTGTTGTAAAGATTTCGGCAACGCCCGAACCTACAACACCGTGACCCATAATTGCTATTGAAACCATATCTAAAAACCTTTCCTTTCGAGTTTTTGGTTTTAACCTGTTATTTTATTCTGCGGCAGGGGGAGCTTCCTCACCGCCGCCTGACGATTCACCGCCTCCGGAGCTTTCGCCTCCGCCTGAGGATTCTCCTCCGCCGGAAGGTTCTCCGCCTGAATTATCTCCTCCGCCTGAAGGTTCTCCGCCTGAATTATCTCCTCCGCCGGAGGTGTCGCCGCCTGAATTATCTCCTCCGCTGTTGCTTGTGTCACCGCCGTAATTGCTACCGCTGTTGTCACCGCCGTAATTGGGATCGTAGTAGCTTGAGGAGTCTGAAACATCTGAGCCGTATTCATAGTTACCGCTGTAATATGAACCTCCCGAACTCGGCATATTGTCCTCGGTGTAGTAGCCCACATACCGTCCCGAAATATTATCTGTTGAAACAATAAGTCCCGTTGTAGGATTATATGTTGCCTCAATCAGGTTATCGGATATCTTATATTCCTTGTTTTCTTTGCCTTCAAGGTACTTGCCCATAACATTTGCAAAGAATTTTGTTGCCGTTGTTCTTCCACTGTAGGAAATGGTTTCAGGTTTATCAAAACCGCACCATGTAGCCATTACGGCATATGGTGAACATCCGCAGAACCATGAATCCTTATCGTCATCGGTTGTACCTGTTTTGCCGATAATGTCCCAGCCTGAAATCTGAGCGTAATGTGCGTTTGTGTGAGCACTGTTTGTAACATTGTAGTGAAGCAGTCTGTTCATGATTCCTGCTGTTTCGGCTGAATAAGCCTGTTTCGGAACTGCGTCACGATTATCAATGATTATGTTGTCCTCTGAGTCGGTTACATAGTAGTATGTGTATGGTTCGTAGTAAAGACCGCCGTTGCCGAGATATGTGTAAGCAGCCGCCATTTCTCTTACTGTAACACCGCCGTTCATACCGCCGATTGAAAGAGCACCCGTGTTCTGTGCGTCCTGTTCCGTAAGATTCTTGAATCCCATTTTTGTAATAACCTGCTGATATGCAACGCTCGGACCGCCGATAAGCTCCATGGTCTGAGCGGCTGTTGCGTTTGATGACCACTCGATTGCATCGGGAAGACTCATATTGCCGTTGTAGTAGCCGTATGCATTGTTAGGGCCTGAAACAAGCTGACCGCTTTCATTTGTACGATAGTTGTCAAGCGGTTCATCGAGAACCATTGATGAGAAATAAAGCTTCTTTGATTCGATTGCATAAGGGTAAACAACAACAGGCTTGATTGAAGAACCCGGCTGAAGTACGGAGTTGTAGGATCTGTCCCAGCTGAGAGCGCCCTCTTTCTTTGTTGAAGAGCCGACTGTTGCAATTACTCTGCCGTCATATCCCATAATTGTTGACGCAATCTGAAGGTCGGAATCATTTGATTTATCAATATTGAGTGCCGCATTTTCAAGGTAGGTCTGAGCTTTTTCATCCATTGCACAGTAGATTTTAAGTCCCTCTGTGTAAAGCTTTGAAGATGCCGCAGATTCGCTTATGTTGTAATATTCTGCAATGTCTTTTTGAAGATCACGAAAGACCTGATCAATATACCAGTTCTGAACATCAGCCTCGTCATCGTCGTCATCGTCATCGGATGCCTGCCAGCCGACAAATGTCATTGTGGCACTTTCTTTCATAGCCGCATCAAATTCGTCTTTAGAAATTTTTTTCTGATCATACATTTCATTGAGAACGATTTCACGGCGTTCCTTGTTGTTTTCGGGGAAAACAAGCGGATTCCATCTTGACGGGTTTTGTGTAATTCCCGCAATTGCCGCACATTCTGCAATTGAACAGTCCTTTATGCTCTTGCCAAAGTAAAGCTGAGCCGCAGATTCAACGCCCTGACAGTTATTGCCGAAGTTTACAACATTGAGGTAGGCTTCAAGAATCTGATCCTTTGTATATTCCTGCTCAAGCTTTAGTGCCTTTGTGATTTCACGAAGCTTTCTTGTAATTGAAACCTCGTTGTCATCTGTAATGTTCTTAATGAGCTGTTGGGTGATTGTTGAACCGCCGTATGAGTCCGAACCCGTTGCAAGATTTGCAACGGCGGAAAGTGTTCTGCCCCAGTCAACACCGTTGTGGTCAAAGAAACGCTTGTCCTCAATTGCGACTACCGCATCTTTCATTGCCTGAGGAATATCCTGATTGTCAACCCAGATTCTGTTCTCGGTATCGTATAGTTTCTGATACTCTTTAAATTCCTTTGTATCCTCATTCTGAATATATATTCGGCTTGTCTGGTTCATAGACTTTGCCTTGAGGTCGATGCCCGTAGGCTCGGACGCAATGGTGAAAATGTAGACAGCAAGTGAAATGCCCGTAATAAGCAGAGCAACCAGGCATACCGAGCAAACGGTAATCAGGAACTTGCCAAAACCCCTGAAAAATCTTTTTACACCTCCGTCAGCTTTTTCGGATAATTCATTTTGCTGAATATCCTTTTTATACTGACTGATGTCAGTTTCACGCTTGTTTCGCATATTATCTCCTTTATCAATTCACAATTTACGGTTAAACGAACAACCGTCGGTTTGTAATTTGTCTGAGTGATTTGCACAAACGCAGTGCGCCGGCTGTAATACATAAATTATATAATAACATATATGTTCAAAATTACAAGCAGAAATACTCATTTGATTATTATATCACCTGAAAAGAAAAAAATAAATATATTAATGCAAATTTCTCTTAAAAAATATGCAGAATTAAGGCGGTCTTTTGGTTGGAATTTTATAAAAATGATGAATATAACCGTTGGTTCGGGAAAAAATAAAAGTAAAAACTGACGGAAAGAGTGCTGTATTATGAAAAAAATAGTTGGATTAACAGGTGTGATTCTGATTGCGTGTATGATGATAAGCTCGCTTTTTGCTCCCGTGAATTCTGCGGAAAACACCTCTGCAACAGGCAATTATTCGTCGTCGCAGAATAACGGTACAACGGAAGGCTACTACATCATAAAAGCCGAAAAAGGGTATATTGTAGTGTACAAAAAAGGCGAGGACAAAGCGTATCTGACAACCGACTGCAGAGTATCAAATCTTCCGAAAGGCGACGCACTTTACCTTGAAAAAGGAATTGAAATAAAGGGGAAAGAAAACCTTATGAGGGCTCTTGAGGACTATTGCAGTTAAAGGCTTAATGGTAAGATAATTCTTCATATATATTGACTTTTCTGTGCTTTTATATTGACTTTTCTGTGCTTTTGGAGTAAAATCAGACTGATATGCCATAAAGTATGGAATCAGGTGCAGAATTTGCCGTAAATTTTTCAAAATAATGAAATCTTGCAAATTTTCTGTTTCTGAAAATCAAGTAAAAATGCAGAAAAGGAGATATTACATATGATTTCTACTGTCATTGACCAGTCGCTAGGTCTTGAGTTCCCTATTTTTCAGGGAGGCATGGCTTGGGTGGCTGATGCATCGCTTGCCGCAGGTGTTTCAAACGCAGGCGGTCTCGGCATTATTGCAGCTATGAATTCCAACGGCGAACAGCTCCGTGAGGAAATCAGAAAGTGCAAAACAATGACCGATAAAATTTTCGGCGTAAACATCATGCTTATGAGTCCGTTTGCAGAGGAAGTAAGCGATGTTGTAGTTGAAGAGGGCATCAAGGTCATCACAACAGGTGCAGGCAACCCCGGCAAGTATATGGCAGCTTGGAAAGAAGCAGGCATAAAGGTGATACCTGTCGTTCCGTCAGTTGCTCTTGCAAAGAGAATGGAAAGAGCAGGTGCTGACGCTGTTATTGCAGAGGGCACAGAGTCAGGCGGACATATCGGTGAGAACACAACCATGTGTCTTGTACCACAGGTAGTTGACGCAGTTGAGATACCTGTTATCGCCGCAGGCGGAATAGCAGACGGCAGAGGAATAGCCGCTTCATTCATGCTTGGCGCAGAGGGCGTACAGCTCGGCACACGTTTCCTTGCCGCAGAGGAGTGTCAGATAAACCCTGTTTATAAGGAGCTTGTTGTAAAGGCTAAGGATACAGACAGTATCGTAACAGGCAGATATACAGGTCACCCATGCAGAAATGTTAAGACAAAGTTCTCAAAGAAGCTTGCAAGCGGCGAAGCAAACGGCACGATCACACCTGAGGAGTTCGAGGAGATAACCCTCGGTTCACTGAGAAAAGCCGTTCAGGACGGCAACCTTGAGGAGGGTTCTTTCCTCTGCGGAGCTATCGCAGGCATGGTAAAGAAGGTCGAGCCTGCAAAGGATATGATAGAGGAAATGTTCACAGAAGCAGAAAAGCTTCTCAGCAAGTAAAAGACGGAGGAAGATAAAATGGCAACAGCATTGATAACAGGTTCCGCAAGAGGAATAGGTGCAGCAATAGCACTCAGACTTGCAAAGGACGGCTACAATATTGCTCTCAACGACATCTCTGAGGCAATGTTTGAAGATAACGATATAATGGATAAGATAAAGGCAGAGGGTGTAGAGTGTGAAAAGTTCATCTGCGACGTTTCAAGCTATGCACAGGTAGAGGAAACAGTCAAGGCAGTAAAGGCTCGTTTCGGCACTATCGACGTTCTCGTAAACAACGCAGGAATCACTCGTGACGGTCTTATGGCTC
>OHZF01000773.1_pt1 | contig 10325 bp, 7 predicted proteins | sample 1580381 | NCBI WGS metagenome assembly OHZF01 (sample SAMEA3882556, study PRJEB24775) | human gut metagenome | biome: human-associated habitat; feature: intestine environment; material: feces | place: Netherlands | collected 2009/2010 | reverse complement strand
CCTTGATCTTGTCCAGCTTTGCAGCAGCGGAAGCAGCCTCAGAAGAAGCAGCGCCGGAAGCAGCAGAGCTTGCGGTGGAGGAAGAGCCGCCGCAGGCGGTCAGGGCAGCAGCAGCGGCTGCAACACCAGTAACTTTCAGAAAATCACGACGAGTAATCATAGTTTTATTCCCTCTCTATTGTTTGGATAAAATGTACGGCGGCGCGGCACAGTCCGCGCCAGCTCTGGCCGGAAGCTCGAAAAAAGCCTCCGTCCCTGTCAGCTCTGCGCTGCACAAGGACGGAGGCCTGAAACTTCCGTGGTACCACCTTGGTTCGCAGCATCCTCACGGACGCTGCCTCAAAACTGCGGCAGAAACTCTTTCTGCTTACAGCCGGACGCTTTAACGGGCGCACCCGTCGCGGACTAGTGCTCTTGCTCGTCGTCCGCGCAGCTCCGAGACCATTTTCAGCTCCCTGTCTCCTGCCCTTTTCCATCCTCCGGGCTTTCTGGTAAGGCTCATGCGAAAGCTTACTCTTCTCTTCACAGCCATTTTTGTGATATTGCATTTATTGTACTCGCCTTGACAGGATTTGTCAACCCTTACAACAAACTTTTCTGGTAGGGAATTAAAATTTTTTCGCCCGGCAGACAAAAATGCCCCCGCGCGAGGTGCGCGGAGGCATTTTGGAAAACGTGATTTAGCCCTGCTCCTGCTGTGCCTTCTTGGCTTCCAGAGCCAGAATGGCATCGCGGCGGCTCAGGTTGATGCGGCCCTGCTGGTCGATGTCCGTCACCTTGACGACGATGGCATCGCCCACGGCGACCACATCCTCCACGCGCTCCACACGCTTGGTGTCCAGCTTGGAGATGTGCACCAGACCTTCCTTGCCCGGTGCGATCTCCACAAAGGCACCAAAGTTCATCAGGCGGGTCACTTTGCCCTTGTAGATGGCACCGATCTCGGGGTCCTCCACAATGGTCTTGATGGTAAAGATGGCGCGCTTTGCGTCCTCCTGATCCACGGCAGAGACGAACACATGGCCGTCCTCCTGCACGTCGATCTTGCAGTTGCAGGTTGCACAGATGTCCTGAATGACCTTGCCGCCCTTGCCGATGACGTCCTTGATCTTATCGGTGGGGATCATCATACTGAACATCTTGGGTGCCCAGCGGCTCAGCTCATGGCGAGGCTCGGCGATGACCGGCTTGATGATCTCATCGAGGATGTACAGACGGCCCTTGCGGCACTTCTCGAAAGCCTCGGCGATGATGTCGTAGGTCAGACCGTCGATCTTGATGTCCATCTGGATGGCGGTAATGCCCTTGCGGGTGCCGCCCACCTTGAAGTCCATGTCGCCGTGGAAGTCCTCGACGCCCTGAATGTCCAGCATGGTCATCCAGCGGTCGCCCTCGGTGATGAGGCCGCAGGAGATGCCGGCGACCGGAGCCTTGATGGGCACGCCTGCGTCCATCAGGGCCAGCGTCGAGCCGCAGATGGAAGCCTGCGAGGTAGAGCCGTTGGAGGACAGGACCTCAGACACGCAGCGGATGGTGTAGGGGAACTCCTCCAGAGAGGGCAGCACGGGCACCAGAGCACGCTCGGCCAGTGCGCCGTGGCCGATCTCGCGGCGGCCGGGGCTGCGGGGTGCGCGGGCCTCGCCGACGGAGTACGGCGGGAAGTTGTAGTGGTGGATGTACCGCTTGGTCTGCTCGTCGGTCAGGTCATCCATGAGCTGGTTGTCCTTGGTGCCGCCCAGAGTGCAGGTGGTGAGCACCTGCGTCTGGCCGCGGGTGAACATGCCGGAGCCGTGCACGCGGGGCAGGATGCCCACTTCGGCAGCCAGCGGGCGGATCTCGTTGATGCCGCGGCCATCCACACGCTTGCCCTCATCCAGCAGCCAGCGGCGGACAACGTACTTCTGCATCTTGTAGCTGACCAGATCAAGGTCTGCAGCGGTCAGGTCGGGGTACTCCTCGGCGATCTTGTCCATAATGGGCAGCAGGGCGGCGTCACGCACATTCTTGTCGTCGGTGTCCATGGCGGCCTTGAAGTCGTCCAGATACTTCTCCTTGATGGCATGGAACATATCCATATCGAGGCCCACGACCTGAAAATCGATCTTCGGCTTGCCGCGCTCGGCCACGATGCTGTTGATGAACCCGATGACCTTCTTGATCTCCACATGAGCGGCCTTGATGGCGTCCAGCATGGTGTCCTCATCCACCTCGTTGGCACCGGCCTCGATCATGACGATCTTGTCCATGGTGGCAGCGACGGTCAGGGCCAGGTCGCTCTTTCTGCGCTGCTCCTGCGTGGGATTCAGGACGATCTCGCCGTCCACCAGACCCACCTGCACGCCGCCGATGGGGCCGTTCCAGGGGATCTCCGACACGGCAGTGACCAGCGAAGCGCCGATCATACCGGCGATCTCGGGGCTGCAATCGGGGTCAAGGCTCATGACGGTCATGGTGATGCAGACGTCGTTGCGCATCTCCTTGGGGAACAGGGGGCGCATGGGGCGGTCCACGACGCGGCTGGTCAGGATGGCGCGCTCACCGGGGCGGCCCTCACGGCGCATGAAGCTGCCGGGGATGCGGCCTGCGGCGTAGAGCTTTTCCTCGTACTCCACGTTCAGGGGGAAGAAATCGACGCCTTCGCGGGGCTTGGGGCTCATGACCACGTTGCACATCACGCAGGTCTCGCCGTAGCGGATGAGGGCGCTTGCGTTGGACAAGCCGCACATCTTGCCCATTTCCACCTTGAAGGGGCGGCCTGCCAGCGTAGTCTCGTAAACTTTGAAGTTGTCAAAGTTTTCTTTGCGGGAACCAAATTCGATTGCCATTTGGTTTGCCTCCTTATGTCCGTTTGATATTCCAAAAGGCTACCCGCCGCGCATCATAGCAATAAATCCAGCGTCCGTACCAAGGCACAGGCGCTCGATTTACTGCTGCAACACGCAGCAGCGGCCTATTTGTTCCAGAGCTTGGGATACAAGGGAAAATCCAACAAAAAAGAGCAAAGGGCAGGCACCACATTGCGGTACCTGCCCTCTGTTTTCTATTACTTACGCAGACCCAGAGTTGCGATCAGAGCACGGTAACGCTCGATGTCCTTCTTCTGGAGGTAGGCCAGCAGATTGCGGCGGCGGCCAACCATCTTCATCAGGCCGCGGCGGCTGTGGTGATCGTTCGGGTTCTTCTTCAGGTGCTCGTTCAGCTCGTTGATGTGAGCGGTCAGCAGAGCGACCTGAACCTCGGGGGAGCCAGTGTCCTTCTCGGTCAGAGCGACTTTGGCCATAACTTCCTGCTTGTTCATAGTAACAGTACCTCTTTATAAAATTTTATTTGCCGACGGCACAGCAGCGGGAAAACGGTACTCCCGGATGGGCATACTCCCAGCCCCGTATCGCGGTAACAGTGCTAGTATAACAGAAACAACCGTAAAAAGCAAGAAAAATTTTTACAGATGTGCAAAAATGAGGATATTGTTTTTCTGTCGAGTCATGGTATAATCTGTCTGTTATCAAAATGAGGTATCTCTATATGTTATGTGAATTTTCCCGCCGCAGCTTCCTGAAAGGGAGCGCAGCCGCCGCAGCGGCGCTGGCCTGCCCGCTCTGCCCGGCCGATGCCGCTCCTTCCCCATCCGAAAACGGCCTGTTCTCCCCCGTCACGCCCCTCCGCCCGACCCAGTATGGCCCGGTGCGAGGCAGGGCGCGGGAGGATGGCACCCTCTGCTGGTACGGCATCCCCTACGGGGCCGCACCCACAGGCGAGGACCGCTGGACATCCCCCCGAGAGCCTGCCCGCTGGCGGACGGTGCGGGACTGCACCGCCCCCGCCCCGGCAGCGTATCAGCACACCAGCTTCCCCCTCGGCACTGAGGACTGTCTGACGCTGGACATCTATTCCGTGCCGGAGGCAAAAAAGCGGCCCGTCCTCGTCTATCTCCATGGCAGCGCTTTCTCTGGCTCACCGCAGGAGCTGCCCGGCAGCGCACTTGTGCGGGACACCGGCTGCGTCTTCGTGGCCCTCAGCTACCGGCTGGGGCTGTTCGGCTGGAACTGCCTGCCTGCCCTCACTACCGGTTCAGACGCCGCCGGAAACTTTGCCCTGCTGGACATCCTCCGGGCGCTGGACTGGGTGAAGGAGAACATCCACCACTTCGGCGGCGATGGGGCCAGCATCACCCTCTGCGGTTTCTCCGACGGCGGACGGATGGCGACCGCCCTCGCGGCCAGCCCCCTCTCCCGGGGCCGTTTCCAACGGGCCGCTGCGCTCTCAGGCGGCTGGTCTCTGGCCGACCCGGACACTTCGGCCTGTCAGCTGGCCGAGCGCTTCGCGCCGCTGGCCGTGGAGGACGGCCTGTTTGCCGACCCGGCCTCCGCCGCCGGATGGCTGCTGACGCCGGGGGCTGACGTCCGGGAGTGGCTCTGCGGCCTCGAACCGGCCCGCATCGCGGCCCTCGGTGCGCCCTCCATCCTCTATGCCGACGAGGCGCTGCTCCCCCGGGATGCCCGGAGCGCCGTCCCCCTCCTGCTCCTGAGCAGCGCCACCGAGTTCAGCGGCCTCGTCCGGGACGACCTGCGGCCCGCCTCCGGCCCGGCCCGGGCCTACGCCGTCCGGTACGGCTCGGCCCTCTGCCGGTGGAGCAGCACCGAGGCCGTGGCCGAGGCGCTGGGCGGCAGCGCACCGGTCTGGCTGGGCCTCATCGACTACGGCGGGGCCGACAGCCGTACCGTCCTCCCGGGCCTCGGCTCCTTCCACGGCATCCTGCTGGCCCTTTTGTCGGGCGAGAACAGCTTTTCCCGCTGCGCCGACCTCTCCTCCGAGGGTGCACAGGCCCTCTCTTCCCGCCTGAAGCAGTCCCTCGCCGATTTCATGACCAGCGGCACCCCGGGCTGGGCGGAATGGACGCCCCAGAGCCGCACCGTCCTCCGGCTCGACGCGGACAGCACCGCCTGCTTTTCCTCTCTCTCTGCCTACCCCGACACCCGGGAGAGCATCCGCGCCGCGATGGCCGCAGACGCCTCCCTCTCCGACGCCGAAAAGGAAACGGTGGAGCACCTTTACCTCTCGGGCTTCTACTTCTGACCAAGCAGAAAGCACCCCGCCGATGCAAACGCATCAGCAGGGTGCTTCTTTCTTTTTGTTCAGCGGACGGTGCCGTCACTCCGCAAAGTATTCCTGTGCGCGCTTCGCGGCGTGGTCGATGCAGCCCCGCAGCTCGTCCAGCGTGTCGAACTTTTTGCTGGGGCTGAGGTAGGCGTGGAACTCCACCACCGGGTCGGTGCCGTAAAGGTCGCCGGTAAAGCCCGGGATGAAGGTCTCACAGGTCACTTTGCTCTCGTCGCTGTTGACGGTGGGCCGGGTGCCGAGGCCGGTGGCCGAAGGATACCAGTGCTCTCCGATCTTGGTGCGGGTGATATAGATGCCGTACCGGGGCAGCTGGAAGCCCTGCGGATAGATCTGGTTGATGGTGGGCACCCCCAGCGTCCGGCCAAGGCCCGCCCCGTGGTGCACTGTGAAGCGGATGGCGTAGGGCATCCCCAGCATGGCGTTGGCCGCCGGGATGTCGCCGCCCTCCAGAGCGGTGCGGATGCGGGTGGAGGAGACCGGTTTCTCCTCGAACTGTGCCATCGGCAGGACGATCACCTCCACGCCCAGCGGTGCGCAGAGCTGACGCAGCAGCTCCGGCGTTCCCGCCGCCTTGGCACCGAAGGTGAAGTTCTCGCCGCAGAACAGCGCCCGGGCGTTGCAGTCCCGGATGATGCCCAGCACGAACTGCTCGGGCGTCATGGCCTTGATCTCCTCGAAATCAGGGCAGAGGTAGTGCTCGACGCCGAGGCTGGCGATGAGGGCGTGCTTGTCCTCGGTGGAGAGCAGCCGCTTGCCCTTCATCTTGTTCTCGGCGGGCAGGCGGAAGGTGAAGACCACCGGGGCCGCGCCATGGGCTTTGGCCCACTCCACCGCGCTGCCGATGACAGTCCGGTGGCCGATGTGGATGCCGTCAAAAAAGCCCATTGCCACAGCAGAGCCGTGGGCACCGCCCAGCGCAAGCGGCGCAAGCTGCGAATAGATCTGCATGAATGTTTAGTCCTTTTCGTTTCTCTCTACGAAGAGTTTTTCGACCTTGAGCACGCCGCCGGTGATCTTTGCAAGCCCGAGGAACTGTCCCCCGGCGCTGCGCACGCGGTAGCGGCCATCTGCCGCCGGGTAGCGGCTGGTGGGGCAGCCATTGTAAAGATGCTGCTCCACCCTCGGCTCCACCACCAGCAGGGGCAGAGACTCGAACACGCTCTCCACCGGCAGCATCAGCGCCTGCAGCGCCTCGGGGCCTGCGTCCTTCGCGGCCTGGATCTCTTCCAGCGTGTGGGCGTCGGCCTCGGTGTAGACGCCTGCCGTCGTCCGGCGCAGAGCGCTCATGGTGCCCTTCTGGCCCATCGCAGCAGCGATGTCCTCCAGCAGGGTACGGATATAGGTGCCCTTGGAGCAGCGGACCGTGAGGACGTATTCGTTCTCTGCCGGGCTGCCGCCGTACCGGATGTCCAGTATCTCGATGGGACGGGCCTTCCGCTCCACGGTCACGCCCTCGCGGGCCAGCTTATAGAGGGGCTGGCCGTTGAGCTTGACCGCCGAATACATGGGCGGCGTCTGCATCTGCGGGCCGAGGAACCGGGGCAGCACCGCCAGCAGCTCGGCCTCCCCCGCCGTCACCGGGGCCGTTTCCAGCACGGTGCCGGTGATGTCGCCGGTGTCGGTGCGCAGCCCCAGCTTCAGCCGGGCGCAGTAGGTCTTGGTGTGGTCGAGCTGAAGGTCCACAGCCTTGCTGGCCCCGCCGCAGAACACCGGCAGAACGCCGGTGGCCATGGGGTCGAGGGTGCCGCTGTGGCCCAGCTTGCGGGTACCGAGGATGCCGCGCAGCTTGGCGATGACGTCGAAGCTGGTCCAGTCCATCGGCTTATCTACGATCAGGATGCCCTGCATCAGCCTTCCTCCTGCATCTCGGGGCGGTCAAGCTCCGCCTGCACTTCGGCCAGAATGGCGTTCTTGGCGTTGTCGAGGTTGCCCAGCAGCTCACAGCCCGCCGCGCGGGTGTGGCCGCCGCCGCCCAGACGCCGCGCGATGGCGCAGGCGTCCACCACGCCCTTGGCGGTGCGCACGCTGATGCGGTAGCTGCCGCCGGGCTGCTGGCGGAGCAGCAGCCCCACTTTGACGCCCTCGATGCTGATGGGCAGGCTGGTCAGCTCCTCCAGATCCGCAGGGTCCACGCCGCTCTGCTCGATCTCGTCGCGGGTGAGGTACATCAGGGCGCAGCGGTCGTCCAGATGATATTCCAGATGGTTGCGGGCGATGCGCTCGGCCTCCATCCGCTCTCGGGGCTTGGTGTCAAAGAGCAGAGTGTTCAGCTCTTCCAGCTGCGCGCCCGCCAAGATGAGCTTCGCCGCCACAAGGTGGGTGTTGGCCGTGGTGGACGAGAAGCGGAAGCAGCCGGTGTCGGTGGCAAGGCCGGTGTAAAGGCAGTTGGCGATGAGGGGGGTGATCTCCACGCCCATCTCGCAGATGACCTCATACAAAAGCTCTGCCGCTGCAGCCGCGCTGCCGTCCAGCAGGGTGAAGTCCGCATAGCCGCTGTTGCCCGCGTGATGGTCGATGCAGAGATCGATGTGGCGGGTATACTGGGGCACGCCGTTGTTTTCGCCGAAGAGCTGCACGCTGGCAACGTCCACGGCCACGACGGTCTTCGGCTCAAAGCCGCCCCGGAACAGCACCGGCGCGGTAAAGCTGTAGCGGGAGGGCACTGCATCGGAGCAGAGGACAGCCGCCGTCTTGCCCAGCGCCTTGAGCGCATGGCAGAGGGCGCTGCCGCAGCCGATGGTGTCGCCGTCCGGGTTTTTATGACACAGGATCAAAATGTTGTCCGCAGCACAGAGGCGCTGGGCCATCTGCTGCACATTGAGCTGTTCTGTCATTCGATGGATCATCCTTTCCGCAGCGCTGGATTTATTCCTCGGTCTCGGCGGGCTGAGTCTCCTCGGCATCGCCATTCACATTCAGCGTGCGGAGCAGCTCGTTGATGTGGGCTGCATAGGCGGCACCGTCATCCTCTACGAAGATGAAGCGGGGAGCCTTGCGGATGTGCATTTTCTTGCTCACTTCAGTGCGCACATGGCCTGCCGCGCGGTTCAGTGCCTCGATGGCGGGCTTTGGGCCGTCCTCGCGGCCCATCACGCTCACATACACCTTGGCCACATCCAGATCAGGGGTCACATCCAAACGGGTGACGGTGAGCAGGCCGCCCTCCAGACGCGGGTCCTTCAGCCTGCCGATGATGGCAATGATCTCGCGCTTCATATCCTGCGCCAGACGGCCCATATTCTTCTGAGACATAGTATTTCTCCCTATAAAAGAAAACCCTCTCAGCCTCGCTTCGCTCGGCAGCTCTCCCGAGGGGCGAGCTTTTTGCGTGGATACGGCAAACGTTCCGTTTCTCTGCAAACCTCCCACCTCGGGGGAGGTGGCATTGCGCCAGCAATGACGGAGAGGGTTATTTCAGATCTTAATCGCGGTACTCTTCCATCTTGAAGGCTTCGTACACGTCGCCTTCCTTAACGTCGGCAAACTTTGCCAGAGTAACGCCGCACTCGTAGCCCTCGGCCACTTCCTTGGCATCATCCTTGAAGCGCTTCAGGGATGCGATCTCGTCCTCGGCAATGACGATGCCGTCACGGACCACGCGCACCTTGCTGTCGCGGGTGATCTTGCCGCTGGTGACGCGGCAGCCTGCGACGGTGCCGACGTTGCTGATCTTGTAGACCTGACGGACCTGCAGCTCGCCCAGAGACACCTCGCGGAACTTGGGAGCCAGCATGCCCTTCATAGCGTCGGTGACATCGTTGATGGCATCATAGATGACGCGGTACATACGCATTTCCACCTTGGTGGCAGCAGCTTCTTCCTTGGCCACATTGTCCGGGCGGACGTTGAAGCCGATGATGATGGCGTTGGAGGCATCGGCCAGATCCACGTCGGACTTGCTGATGGCACCGACACCGGCATGGATGACGCGCACGCGCACCTCTTCGTTGGAGATCTTCTCCAGACTCTGCTTCACAGCCTCGGCAGAGCCCTGCACATCGGCCTTGACCACGATGGCCAGTTCCTTCATGTCGTTCTGTGCCATCTGGCTGAACAGGTTATCCAGCGTGACCTTCTGGAAGGAGGAGAACTGCTTTTCCTTGGCGGCAGCAACGCGCTGTTCGGCCAGCTCACGGGCCAGACGTTCGTCCTCAACAGCCTCGAACAGATCGCCTGCTTCGGGCACAGCGGTCAGGCCGGTGATCTCCACAGGGGTAGAGGGGCCGGCATCGCTCAGCAGCTGGCCCTTGTCGCTGCGCATAGTGCGCACGCGGCCCACAGCGGTACCGGCAATGATCACATCGCCGGAGTGCAGGGTGCCGTTCTGCACCAGAATGGTGGCAATGGGGCCCTGGCCCTTGTCCAGACGGGCCTCGACGACCGCACCCTTGGCGCGGCGGTTGGGGTTGGCCTTCAGCTCCATGACCTCGGCCTCCAGCGCGATGCGCTCCAGCAGGTCGTTGATGCCCATGCCGGTCAGGGCAGACACCGGGATGCAGGCCACATCGCCGCCCCAGTCCTCGGTGATGATGCCGTACTTGGTCAGGCCTTCCATCACGCGCTCGGGGTTTGCGGTGGGCTTATCCATCTTGTTCATGGCCACGATGAGCTTGACGTTGGCAGCCTTGGCGTGGTTGATGGACTCGACGGTCTGGGGCATGATGCCGTCATCGGCAGCAACGACCAGAACGGCGATGTCGGTCATGTTGGCGCCGCGGGCACGCATGGAGGTGAATGCCTCATGGCCCGGGGTATCGAGGAAGGTGATGAGGCTGTCGTTGACCTTGACCTGATAGGCGCCGATGGCCTGCGTGATGCCGCCGGCCTCGCCTGCGGTAACGTTGGTCTTGCGGATGGCATCCAGAATACTGGTCTTGCCGTGGTCAACGTGGCCCATAACGCAGACCACCGGGGGACGCTCCACCAGATCCTCCTGCGAATCCTCTTCCTGCGTGAACAGGCGCTCCTCGATGGTCACATGCACCTCGTGCTCGACCTTTGCGTGGAACTCCTCTGCCAGCAGAGAAGCGGTATCAAAATCGATCACGTCGTTGATGGCGTGCATCTCGCCCATCTGCATGAACTTGGCAATGACCTTGCCGGCCTGCTGCTTCAGGCGGGCAGCCAGCTCGCCCACGGTGATCTCGTCGGGGATCATCACCTTCAGCTGTGCGTTGCGGGCCTTTTCCAGCTGGATGCGCTGC
>OHZF01000764.1_pt1 | contig 10507 bp, 6 predicted proteins | sample 1580381 | NCBI WGS metagenome assembly OHZF01 (sample SAMEA3882556, study PRJEB24775) | human gut metagenome | biome: human-associated habitat; feature: intestine environment; material: feces | place: Netherlands | collected 2009/2010 | reverse complement strand
CCTCCGGCGCGGGTCTGCGGCTGCGCCACCTCCGCCGTCAGTTGCAGCGGGTACTTGCCGTCGGGCAGGGGCGCGGTGCTTTCATCCTCACTGCTACAGGAAGCGAGCACCCCACAGATGAGCATCATAACCGGCAACCAGCCGCCGATGCTCGGCCACGGCCTTCTCGCTATGTTCCTTATTATTTTCATATTGTCTTTATTTATAGGTTAATACTCTTACATATTGTTCCAATCCGAGAACTGGGCAGATGCATCCCAGCCTGGATTCTGCTCAAGGACTCCATTGGAGATGTCGATTTCGTCTTGCGGAATGGGCCAGTAGCCTTGGGTTGCTTGTAGGCGTTTCTTATAGTCGAATTTGACCATCGGTACCACCGTAGCGGCATTTATTATATTGAACCCGGTCTGTTTGTTGAGTATGTCACCGGCTTCCTCAAGCGAAGGACCCGACCAGCGAAGGATATCCCACCAGCGGATGGACTCGAATGCAAGTTCCCAGCGGCGTTCCTGCTTGATGGCTTCCAGGGAGTAGGCCACCGGAGCCAAGTGGGAGCGGGCACGTACCTTGTTCAGACCCGTAGCGTCTTGTTTCAGCTCGGACTGCATGAGCAGAACGTCGGCAAAACGGATATGAATCAAGTCGGCAATTTGGAGTAGCTGTTGGGATGTCTGCGAAGATATTCCGGGGAACATCTGCTTGCCGAAAGGTTCGATTTTGCCTTCATTGTAGGAATTGATATTGATGTATTTTTTCTGGAAATAGCCGGTTTGTTCATAGTAACGATAGGATACGGTATATTCCGGTTCACCCTCGTCCATGGTGCAGTCCATCAGTACATTGCCGGCAACATTCGGATCAAGTGCTTTGTACGACCATATGGAACCGGTCAGACGGGGATCCTCCTTGTAACCGTCCGTATAGGTCTGCTTGGCGGCCCAGTCTTTCCATTCGTTGACCATTGCCGGAGATACTGGGCCAGCTCCCCAACCGGTGCCGAAGGGGTAGCTGTCTTTGTTGGAATAGTTGTCGGCAGACGGTGAATAGAATTGGGCGCAAGTGTTGGAGAACCAAGTATAGGTCCAGTCGGATTTCAGGTTATGCTTGTTGGCGAACAAAGTTTCGTCGGAACTGTTTCCTTCCCATTTCAAGTTATGGTTGATGACGTATTGGTAACGGAACCCTTCGGTATTGTCTTCGGTAGCATCGTTGGTATAGGCCCAAATGTTGCGTTGGTCGGACACCAGTTTATGACCGGAGTTGTTTACACAGTCATCTATCCAAGAGATGACCTCCTCTTTGGTAGTTCCGTTGGGAAGCTCGGTTTTTTCGTAGCGTCCGGTATAGAAAAGGAATACACGTGCCATCATGGCTTCGGCGGCATATTTTGTAGCGTGTCCGGTCATGTCTGAGCCTTTCGGATAAATCTTTGCGGGCATCATTTCGATAGCATTTTTCAAGTCTGCTGCAATCTGGGCGTAGATTTCGTCTACGGATGCACGCGGCAGGTTGGTGCTTTCCAGTGTGGTGCGTAAAGGAACTCCGCCAAAGACTTGTGCCAGCTCATAATAAGCCATGGCACGCAGGAAGTAGGACTCACCGAAAAGCCGGTTGCGTTCGCTCTCGCTGGACCATGATTTCACGTTCTCCATTGTGTTGATGGCATTGTTGGCACGGTTGATAAGGGTGTAGCAACGGTCCCAGATGCCGGCAAATGTATTCAGATTGCCACTGTACATAAGGAAGTTGGTGGCACAGTTGTTGGAGTAGGAGAGGTTGCCTCCCAGACAGTCGTCACCTGCCAACTGGGCAATGTAATACTGGGAAGAGGTTTCAGGACTTTCAAACAACAGATGGGCGTATATGGCCGTCACCATCTCTTGGGCATCCTTTTCTGTCTCCGGGAAGTTGGCGGTTGTCTTTTCGGTCAGAAGTTCCGAATCGAGGAAGTTTTCGCATCCTGAAAGAAGAATCAGTATTGCTGATGCTATGAATAATATCTTTTTCATAATTTCTTCGGTTAATTAGAATTTTACATTTAAGCCTATCATATAGGTACGTGCACTGGGGTAGTAGCCCAGGTCGATGCCTGATGCCCAACCATAATCGTCGCCGCCGTAACCGATTTCCGGGTCCATACCGGAATAGCCGGTGAAGGTAAAGAGGTTCTGTGCGGTCAGATATAGGCGCAGCTGTTGTACCGGTAACTTCTTGAATGCTTTCTTGAAGTCGAATCCCACAGTGATGTTCTTTATCTTGAGATAGTCTCCATCTTCGATATAAATGTCTGATACTCTGTTCCAGTTGGAGCTGGAAGCGCTGGACAGTCTCGGGAACTTGTCGGACGTACCTTCGCCGTGCCAGCGTTGGAATATCTCTGCTGTATAGTTATTCAAGGGTGAGGAGGAGAAGTCACGATAACACTTCAGAATCTGCTGGCCGAATGCGCCGTAAGTAGTGATTGAGAAGTCAATGGCCTTCCAGCTGGCATTCAGGGAAAGTCCCATTGTCAGGTCGGGATTCGGGTTACCTATCATAGTACGGTCATTGGCATCGAGCGTACCGCTATTGTCGGTGTCTGCCCAGATTACGTCACCCGGCTGTGTCTTGTCGCCATTCAGTTTCGGACCTTTGTAGTTGTCTATCTGTTCCTGGTTCTGGAATATGCCGTTACTCTTGTAGCCGTAGAAGTAGCCGATGGGTTTGCCTACTTCAGCACGGAAGCACTCTTCGGCTCCTTCCCACAGAACGCTGCCGCTACCGTGGATGATTCCGTCTTTGTTGGCAATCTTGGTCACTTCATTCTTGTTGTGAGCAAGGGTCAGGTTGGCTCCATATTGGAAATCCTTTCCGATGTTGTCGTTCCAGTGGAGTCCTACTTCAATACCCGTGTTTTTTACATTACCGCCATTGACGGACACTGCATTGGCACCGAAGGAAGAGAGTACCGGAGCCGTAACCAGCCAGTCTCTGGTATTTTTGTTATACCAGTCGAATTCAAAGCCCAGGCGGTTGTTCAAGAAGCGTGCATCGATACCGAAATTCAATTGCTCCTGTGTTTCCCAGGTAAGGTCTGGGTTGGTCAGTCGGTAGGCGTATGAACCGGTACTGATGAGGTCCATGGAGTCGCCGAACGTATAACCGCCATATCCGTTGTTGGAAGTTATCAGTGAAAGATATTGGAAAGTAGATACATTACAGTTACCGTTTTGCCCCCAGGAAGCGCGTAGCTTTAAGAAGTCCAGCCATTTGATTCCTGACATGAAGGACTCGTTGCTGATAACCCATCCGGCGGATACTGAAGGGAAGTATCCCCAGCGGTGTCCGCGGGCAAAAGTGGAGGAACCGTCCGCACGCATGATGACAGAAGCCATGTATTTCTCTTGATAGTTGTAGTTGATACGTCCGAAGAAGGAGGCGATGGAACCTTCCCCGTTAGGCTTGCCAGTCAAGGAGGACACACTGTTGGCGGTCAATGGAACATTGGACAAATAAGCGTGCTTGAAGTCATAGAAGTTTGAGCCTATGGCTGAACCGCTCATTTCTTCTCCCATACCCCATTTTTCAATACTCTGACCTACCAGGACGTCGATGTTATGGTCATCGATATTGAAGATGTAGTTGGCTGTATTGTCCCATGACCAACGGTTATACATAGACATGGATTGGGTAACCTTGTCTTCTGCGTTGTTGAGTGACGCACTCAGATAATCGAATCTCGGCAAATAGGAACGATAACTGGAGGCTCCCATGATGTAACCGAACTGGCTCTTGATACGCAGGTTCTTGATGGGTTGCAGTTCTGCATAGAAGCTGCTCTGCATGTAATGGGATTTGCTTAGGTTCTGGTTCATATAGTAGTCCAGATAAGCTATCGGGTTTTTATTGGCTCCGTTGGAGATATCCCATTTGTAGTTGTCCTTTTCCTGGTCTGCGTAGAGGTAGTAGTCTCCGTCTGAATTGTAAGGGTGCATCAACGGGCTCATGATGAGCATATTGTGCACTCCGTTCCAATAAATGCCGCCGGTTCCGAATGAACCTTGTGTTTGTGAATATTTGTAGTTGATGGTTTCGCCCACTTTCAGGAAGTCAAGATTGCCTTTTTTCATGACTACGTGGTCCGAGTTGACGCGGAAGTTGTAGCGGTTCATTTCTGGAAATTCGCCGGGAACTCCCATGGTGGCTTCTTGGTTGGTGTATGAAATACCTATGGCATATCTGGAACGGTCTGTTCCTCCGGTGATGTTGACTGCGTGGTTCTGTACCAATGCATCTTCATTCAGCACTTCCTTCAGCCAGTTTGTCCCTTTCCATGTTCCGTTCTGTATGGCCTGCAAATCCCTTTCCGGAATATAGGTCGCCCAGTTGTACGGACTCAATCCGTCCATTACACGGCCTTCATCCTGCATCATCATGTACTCTTGGGCATTGAGGATAGTAGGGATTTTGTAGAAGTTCTGCACGCCGACATAGCCGTCGTAACTGACTTCGGCAACGCCGGTTTTACCTCGTTTGGTGGTAATCAGGATAACGCCGTTGGCAGCACGCGCACCATAGATGGCGGCAGAAGCGGCATCCTTCAAGACGTCCAAAGATTCAATGTCACTCGGGTTCAGCCCGTCGATGCTACCGTTGGCAACTCCATCTACCACATAAAGCGGGGAGAAGGTTCCGGTAGTACCGATACCGCGGATATTCACCTTAAAGCCCGAACCCAGGAAGCCGTTGTTCTGTGTGATGTTGACACCCGGTGACTGGCTCTGCAAAGCGCCCAGGGCATCCACAGTGTTCAGCTTGGCTATGTCTTCCCCTTTCACTTGTACAGTGGCGCCGGTGACAAGTTTCTTTTTCTGTACACCGTAACCGACAACAACTACTTCATCCAGTAGTTCGGAATCTTCTGTAAGGGTGATTTTCATGTTGGCATCTGCTTTGGCTTCCTGCGTCTTATAGCCGATGTAGGAAATGACCAGGGTGGCACCTCTTTTTACGTTTAGCGAGAATTTACCGTATAAGTCGGTAGTAACTCCATTGGTAGTACCTTTTTCCAAGATACTTGCTCCGATGATAGGCTCTCCATTCTGGTCGACAATGATACCGCGGGCTGTTTGTGCCTGCATCTGTTCTGTCACTCCGAATGAATTTTCCGAATAGGTCTCTATTGCCATGATTTTGCTGCTTCCTATAAATAGGGAGGCGATGGCAATTGCTGTGAGGATTTTGTTGTTCGATGTTCCTCGTTTACGATTTTCATTCATAATAGATGTTTTTTGTTTAAGCTAATGGATCTCAAAATAAATAGGTTGAATAGAAGATGACACTAATAGTGTCTTGGGGCTTTCGGGTAAATCATAGGCATTCATTGTTTTTCTAAGGTTACTATATATAATATGGTATATTCTTGGTTAATATCAATGTGCTTTCCAGAGCTTCCGGATTGTTGTTATCAAATATAATCCTAATTTTCATTATTTAAAATATAGAATCGTATGTATTAAAATATGTTGTCCATTATTTTATTTGCTTAAGAAATTTGCGTGAATGAAATCTTGTTTGAGAGCAAACTTGGTTGCATGTTTTTGATTTTGTGCTAAAATCAGTTAATATATTGATTTTTATGCTGTTGGTTTGTGTTTTTTAAAACTATTGTAAATAATATTCTTGGTTTGGAAAATCTTATTTAAGTCTCGTTAACTAAATATGCACTGTCTGTAATTACTTCGAATAAAAAAAAGGAGCTTTGTCTTGCTTGGGTTTTAGTTAAAATATATGTTGTTTGTTCATTTGCAAAACTTGTTGTACCTTTGCAACCGGATTTAAAATGTATGATGCCGTGAATAGCGGTCGTGTATTCTAGAACACCACGTAAAAAACAGGAGTATGAAACAAAAAGTATCTGTACCTTTTATGTTGCTGGGCATTCTGTTCAATGTATGCTTGATTGCAGCCAATCTTCTTGAGACTAAAGTTATCCAGGTTTTTGGTATTACCGTAACAGCCGGATTGCTGGTCTTCCCGATTTCTTATATTATCAACGATTGCATAGCCGAGGTTTGGGGCTTTCGTAAAGCCCGCCTGATTATCTGGAGCGGTTTTGCCATGAACTTTTTTGTGGTAATGCTGGGACTGATAGCCGTGGCGTTGCCTGCCGCCCCTTTCTGGGATGGTGCCGCGCATTTCAATTTCGTTTTTGGAATGGCGCCCCGTATTGTCATAGCCAGTCTGACGGCATTCTTGGTGGGCTCTTTTCTGAATGCCTACGTAATGAGCCGCATGAAACTGGCAAGCAACGGGCGTAATTTCTCCGCACGTGCCATTTGGTCGACGGTGGTTGGTGAGACGGCAGACTCGTTGATTTTCTTTCCGGTGGCGTTCGGAGGAATCATTGCATGGCGGGAGTTGCTGGTGATGATGTGTATCCAGATTCTGCTGAAGTCCATGTACGAGGTATTGATACTGCCTGTGACTATCCGTGTGGTAAAAGCTATTAAGCGGATAGACGGTAGTGATGTCTATGATGAAGGCATCTCCTATAAAGTATGGAAAATAGGCGATATTTAAAGCCCCTTACCCGTAGTGAGGGGAAATCAGTTATTATGTCAAACAAATAATTAGCAATGCCCTCTCTGTTTCCCTCCCTACGGGGGAGGGAAACAGAGAGGCTTTTAACAAGATGAATAGGGACACTGCTTTGGTGGTATTCAGTGGCGGGCAGGACTCGACCACTTGCCTCTTTTGGGCAAAACGTGAATTTAAGAAAGTGTATGCGCTGAGTTTTCTGTATGGACAGAAACATCAGAAGGAAGTGGACTTGGCGAGGGCCATTGCCCGTAAGGCAGGTGTGGAGTTCGAAGTAATGGATGTTTCCTTTATCGGCCGGCTGGGACATAACTCATTGACAGATGCCGGCATGGAGATGGACCAGGAGAAGCCGGCAGACAGCTTTCCGAATACTTTTGTGCCGGGACGCAATCTGTTTTTCCTGAGTATAGCCGCCGTTTACGCCCGCGAGCGGGGGATTAATCATATTGTGACGGGGGTGTCGCAGACCGATTTCAGCGGTTATCCCGATTGCCGGGATGCTTTCATCAAGTCGCTTAACGTGACGCTGAACCTGGCTATGGACGAGCAATTCGTACTGCACACACCACTGATGTGGATTGACAAAGCGGAGACCTGGGCGCTGGCAGACGAGCTTGGAGTGCTCGAACTTATACGTCACGAAACGCTGACTTGTTATAACGGTATCCCGGGAGATGGTTGTGGACACTGCCCGGCATGCACGTTGCGCAGAGAAGGATTGGAAAAGTTTTTGGCTTCTACTAAATGAGGCACACTTGTATCACTAAAAATATATGGCTATGACAGAATTGAAAGACCAACTTTCCCTTTTGGGGAGAAAGACAGAATACCGTCAGAACTATGCCCCCGAAGTATTGGAGGCATTTGATAACAAGCATCCCGGCAATGACTACTGGGTGCGTTTCAACTGCCCCGAATTCACCAGCCTCTGTCCCATCACGGGGCAACCGGACTTTGCAGAAATCCGTATTTGCTATATCCCCGATGTCAAGATGGTAGAGAGCAAGAGTTTGAAACTCTACTTGTTCAGCTTCCGTAATCATGGTGCTTTCCACGAGGATTGCGTGAACATCATAATGAAAGACCTCATTCATTTGATGAACCCTAAGTATATTGAGGTGACGGGTATCTTCACCCCGCGCGGAGGCATCTCCATTTATCCGTATGCCAATTACGGACGTCCCGGCACGAAGTTCGAGCAGATGGCAGAGCATCGTTTGATGAACCGTGAATGAGGACTGTTTTTGAAGGCCTCCGTAAATAATAAAGGGAGGCTTTGGGAGCAAATGATTGTTGCGCCGCTATATTTTATATTCTTGCTTACTAAAAACTATTCGTCCGACATATGTTTAATTATCGTCCAACAGCTATCGGACGATAATTAAACATATGTCGGACGATAATGTAACGACTGTCGGACGAATAGTCTTTAGTCAATGAAACATTAACCTGCTACCATCTTGGAAAGAATCTTTCCTATAGAGGATAGTAGGGGATGACTTTTGCAAAGATATAGACGATTCTTTAATAAAAATAGCGCCTTTTCCCAAAGACGCTATTCCCTCTTTATGACTTATTCACTACAAAGGGTTATTTTATTCTTTTGTAGCCATAGACAGCAAGGTTACCCAGTTCTTCTTCGATGCGCAATAGTTGGTTGTACTTCGCCATGCGGTCGGAGCGGCTCAGAGAACCGGTCTTGATTTGTCCGCTGTTGGTGGCAACGGCAATGTCTGCAATGGTGGCGTCCTCGGTTTCGCCGGAACGGTGAGAAGTCACTGTGGTATAACCGTGGCGGTGTGCCATTTCGATAGCATCCAGCGTTTCACTGAGTGAACCGATTTGATTGACTTTGATAAGGATGGAATTGGCGCAGCCCATGGCAATACCTTTTTCAAGGAATTCCACGTTAGTCACGAACAGGTCGTCGCCAACCAGCTGGCAACGGTTGCCGATGCGTTCGGTCAACTTCTTCCAGCCTTCCCAGTCGTTTTCGCTCATGCCATCCTCGATGGAGTCAATCGGGTAGTTATTAATCAAATCTTCCAAGTAAGCTATTTGTTCGTCGGCAGTACGTTTTTTACCATTTTCGCCTTCAAAGATGGAGTAGTCATAGATACCGTTCTTAAAGAACTCGGATGAGGCACAGTCCATACCGATTTTCACATCCTTGCCCGGTTCGTAGCCGGCAGCCTTGATGGCGCTCATGATGGAGTCCAGCGCATCTTCTGTTCCTGCCAGTGCCGGTGCAAAACCGCCTTCGTCGCCTACAGCAGTGCTGAGGCCGCGGTCGTGCAACACTTTTTTCAAGGCGTGGAATACTTCGGCTCCCATGCGCAGGCCTTCACGGAAGGAAGAGGCGCCTACCGGCCGAATCATAAATTCTTGGAAAGCGATAGGAGCGTCGCTGTGTGAACCTCCATTGATGATATTCATCATCGGGACCGGCATTACGTAGGTATTTACTCCACCGATATATCTGTATAAAGGTATATCGAGATAATTGGCGGCGGCTTTGGCTACTGCCAGTGAGACACCCAGAATGGCGTTGGCACCCAGCTTGGATTTGGTAGGCGTGCCGTCCAACTCAAGCATCTTGTGGTCGATGGTACGCTGTTCCAGTGACGACCAGCCAATCAGTGCCGGTGCGATTATCTTGTTGACGTTTTCTACTGCTTTTAGTGTACCTTTACCACCGTAGCGTTGCTTGTCGCCATCGCGAAGTTCCAGCGCTTCGTGCTCGCCGGTAGAAGCACCGGAAGGCACTGCTGCGCGTCCCATAACACCACATTCCAGAATAACGTCCACTTCTACTGTGGGATTGCCGCGTGAATCAAGGATTTCACGGGCTACAATCTTTTCAATTTTCATACTTAAACTTTAATAATTTATTGTCCGTTGTCTTGTTTTAATTTGCAGCAAAGGTCGTACAAAAAGGCATATTGGGCAATACCTATAAATAGGGGTTTTTCATTTCCCGGCTCCTCTTTTTTTAGATTTATTATTGATAATACCTATCAATGGTGATTGCATAATATGATATATACGATAAATCCACTCCATATAATTACCTACAATAAGTGATTGCACAGCTGGCTGTTAATAATGACCTTTGCACCGGTTTACTAACAACATTATAATTATTATAAAATTGAAAGCATATACACTTAAATTCTCGCTGCTGTTTTTCCTTCTGTTGGCTTCTCTGTCTGTACATGCGCAGAGGAGAGGAGGGATGATTTCGGGTAGAATCATTTCTACGGAAAAAGAAACGGTGGATTTTGCGACTGTTTATCTGAAAGGGACGAGTTATGGAGGAACCACGAATCAGGAAGGCCTCTATCACATCAAGGCGCCTGCCGGCGACTATACGCTGGTGGTGTCTGCCGTAGGTTATACAAAGGTGGAGAAAAAGGTGAAACTGGTCAATGATGAGCGGATGAAGCTGAACATAACCATCGCTCCCGAAACGCAACAGCTGGACGAGGTGACTATCGTTTCTACCGGAGTAAGCCGGGTGAAGAGGTCGGCATTCAATGCTGTGGCAGTCGATACAAAGGAACTCCAGAACACCACGAAGAATCTGAGCGATGCCTTGACCAAGGCTCCGGGCATGAAACTCCGTGAGTCGGGTGGGGTAGGTTCGGACATGCAGTTGATGCTGGACGGTTTTAGCGGAAAGCACGTCAAGGTGTTCATTGACGGTGTGCCGCAGGAAGGTGTGGGAAGCTCCTTCAGCCTGAACAATATTCCGGTGAGCTTTGCCGACCGTATAGAGGTATATAAGGGTGTAGTTCCCGTGGGCTTCGGTACGGATGCCATTGGCGGTGTCATCAATATTGTTACCAACAAGAAACGCCGGAACTGGTTCCTGGATGCTTCTTATTCTTACGGTTCATTTAACACTCATAAGTCATACGTACGT
>OHZF01000763.1_pt1 | contig 10508 bp, 11 predicted proteins | sample 1580381 | NCBI WGS metagenome assembly OHZF01 (sample SAMEA3882556, study PRJEB24775) | human gut metagenome | biome: human-associated habitat; feature: intestine environment; material: feces | place: Netherlands | collected 2009/2010 | reverse complement strand
GAAGTGCTCGTCCTCAGCGGCAAACTTCTGGATGAGGGACCATGTGGCGTCGCGGGAGCCGTCGTTGACAAAGAGCACCCGGCTCTTCTCGCTGACAAGGCCCGCTGCGGCAAGGTCGTTGATTTTCTTCAGGAACAGGGGGGCCGTGATGGGCAGCACCTGCTCCTCGTTGTAGCAGGGGATGACGATCCATAGGATAGGTTTGGACATGATGAAATTCTCCTTTTATATAAAGGCTCTCCCTTTGGGAGAGCTGGCGCGAAGCGCCTGAGAGGGCAAGCCAACTGCGATAGAGCCACCGCACAGCGATAAGCAGGCTCCTTGTTAGAGCGATACTATCGCCGCGCCTGCGCTTTTCCGTCAGCATCCTTGCCCTCTCCGTCACCTTCGGTGACACCTCTCCCAAAGGGAGAGGCTGTTACAGCACCATCCTTCTCAGCGCTTCCGGCTCCAGCAGCTTGAAGCTGCTCCGATAAGTCTCCAGCAGGCCGTCCCGCTGCATGAGGCTCAGCTCCCGGGAGAGGGCACTGCGGTCGCAGTTGAGGTAATCGGCCAGCTGGATGCGGGAGTAGGGGATGGTGAAGGTAAGACTGTGGTGCACCTCCGCCTCGCTGAGGAGGTAGGCGCACACCTTGGCCCGCAGGCTCTTGAGCAGCAGCAGGTCCACCCGGCGGGAGAGGAGGAAATATTTGTCGCTGATGGTGCGCACGAGATTCTGCAGCACCCGCTGGCGGGCCGGGTCGGCCCCGGGCAGCAGGAGCTTTTCGTAGGGCATCAGCAGCACCTCACAGGGGGCGGAGGCCATCACCGTCACCGGGCTGGAAAGGCTCGAGCCGCCCAGCACGTCGCCGAATACGCCGCCCGGCCCCATCTGGCTGATGGGCAGACGCGCCCCGCTGGCGGCAGGGTGATAGGCTTCGATGGTGCCCGAGAGCACCACGCCCACCCGGCGGTTGGTCTGCCCGGCCAGCACGAGGGTCTCGCCCCGGCTGTAGGTGCGCAATACGGCTCCCACGTTGCCCAGCAGGACCCGGAGCGATTCGGCCTCCAGCCCGGCGAACAGAGAGGTGGATTGTAACAGCGGAAGATAGTTTTCCATACCCATTCCGTGAGGTTTTCCCCGGGCCCTCACCGCCCTTCTGCGATTCCGTTGCATACGCAACGGTATTTTTTCTTTTATTATAGTAAACTTGGGGGCGTAAAGCAAATGGTTTTTGCAAATTTTCTGCGGGAAATTTGTCCCGATGAAAGTGAGGAACTGTACAAAATGAAAAAACTGACATCTCTGCTCCTGTCGGCGGTGCTGCTGGTGAGTATGCTGGCCTGCGGCGCATCGGCCAAGACCAACACCAAGGTGCGGATCGCCGGCCTGAAAGGCCCCACCACCATGGGCCTCGTCAACCTGCTGAGCATGGAGAAGGAGGGCACTGCCTCCCTCGACTACGACCTGCAGCTCTACGGCGCAGCCGATGAGATCGTGCCCAAGCTCATCAAGGGCGACCTCGATATGGCTGCGATCCCGGCCAACCTCGCCGCCACCCTCTACCAGAAGACAAACGGCGGCATTCAGGTCATGGCAGTGAACACGCTGGGTGTGCTCTACGTCGTGGAGAAGGGCGACACCGTCCACAGCTTCGCCGACCTCAAGGGCCGCACCATCCTCTCCACCGGCAAAGGCACGACGCCGGAATACGTCCTGCGCTATCTGCTCCGGAAGAACGGCCTCGACCCCGACAGGGACGTGAAGATCGAGTATTACAGCGAGGCCTCTGAGGTCACGGCCCAGATGGCCGCGGCCAAGAAGGACGCCATCGCCGTTCTGCCCCAGCCTTACGTCACTGCCGCCCAGATGAAGGACAGCAGCCTCCGTGTCGTCCTTGACCTGACCCGCGAGTGGAACAAGGTCTGCGATACCCAGCTCATTACCGGCGTCACCGTGGTGCGCACCGAGTACGCCAAAAAGAACCCGGACGTCATCGCCGCCTTCCTGACCGACTACCAGAAGAGCGTCAAGGCTGCGAATGAGGACATCGACGGAACTGCCGCCCTGTGTGAGCAGGTCGGCGTGGTGGCCAAGGCGGCGATTGCCAAAAAGGCCCTGCCCAAGTGCAATATCGTCTACCGCAACGGCGAGGAAATGAAGAAGGACATCTCCGCCTATCTGCAGGTGCTCTACGATGCTTCGCCCGCTTCTGTGGGCGGCAGGCTGCCGGACGATGGCTTCTACTACACCGAGCCGTCCGTCCTCCGCAAGGTCATGGCGGCCATCCGCAACTCTGCAAAGTAAGTTTTGCAACAAAAAACTGCCGCACAGCTGTACGGCAGTTTTTTCACGTTATAAGACGAGGCCGATACCGATGCCGATGAGGGCCGGGAGCAGCCAGCCGAAGCCGAGGCCGCTCAGAGGCAGGGCGTTCATGAACCCGGAGAGAGGGCCGAAGGGCAGGGCGGCGGGGATGCTCTGAAGGGCGGTAAAGAGGACGCCCAGCCGCCAGACCAGAGGGCGCTGGAACCGCTCCGGCAGAAACTCCACCACGATGAGGATGATGGCGATGGGGTAGATGGCGTTCAGCACCGGGACAGAGAGACTCAGGATGTCTGCGAGGCCGATGTTGGCCAGAAGCATACTCATCAGTGCGAAGAAGGCCGCGATGGCAGGGTAGGACAGCCGGGGCAGCAGCTCATGGAAGTATTCGCCCACGCTGGCGATGAGTCCTACGCAGGTGTTGAAGCAGGCGATGACGAAGATGGCGGCTAACAGCACCTGTCCCACCCGGCCGAACAGGCCGTCGGCCAGCGCTGTCAGGACGGCTGCACCGGTGTCACAGCCGGGGAACGCTGCCCCCGAGATGCCGCCGATGTGGGTCAGCATGGCGTAGACCACCAGCAGCATCCCGCCTGCGACGAGTCCGGCCCGGATGGTGCCCCGCCGCACGGCGGCTTCTTCCGTGATGCCGACGGCCTGTATATTCAGGGCGATGACAGCCCCGAAGTTGAGCGCCGCCAGCGCGTCCATGGTCTGGTAGCCGTCCAATATTCCCTGTGCGGCGGGGAGGGCGGCGTAAGCCGCGGTGGGCACGCCATAACCGGAGGCGGCAGGGCGGAGGATGCAGCCCGCGAACAGCACCACGATGAGCACCAGCAGGGTGGGGCAGAGGATGCGGCCCAGCCGCTGGGTCAGCTTTTCGGGCCGGAGGGCCACAAAGTACGCTGCCGTGAAGAATACAAGGGAGTAGAGGAACTGCCCCAGCGTGCTCCGCCCCACCAGAGGGGTCAGCATCTCAAAGGAGGTGCTGGCCGTGCGGGGGATGGCGAGGCAGGGGCCGATGGACAGGTAGACCAGCACAGCGAACACCTGCGCAAAGCGGGGATGCACCCGCCCGGCCAGCACGGGCAGACCGCCTGCCCGCGCCACCGCCGCCACGCCCGCGATGGGCAGGCCGATGGCGCTGACGGCAAAGCCTGCGAAGGCGAGCCAGAGCGCCGTCCCGGCCTGTGCGCCGAGGAAGGGCGGAAAGATGAGGTTGCCCGCCCCGAAGAACATCGAGAACAGGGTAAACCCCACCAGAAAGAGCTTTTTGCCCCGGAGGGCCTGCGTGGATTCGTGCATGGTCATCTCTCCCAGTCGTGCGCAGGAGCGCGTAAAATATGAAACACGGATTGCTTTATTACAGTGTAGAATTTTATCCCCTTCATGTCAAGAGAAGAAAAGATGAAGGATTGTATTCTTTCACATGATGTGATATTCTGAAAGCGAAAAAAGAAGAGGAGCAGAGAAACAGATGGAAAAAACAAAAAAGCGCCGCCTTCAGCTCTTGGCGGCGTCGGTCTTCTGGCTGGGCGTCTGGCAGGCGGCGGCAATGGCCATCGGGCAGGAGGTCTTTCTGGTCTCGCCGGTGCAGGCGCTGGGGACGCTGGCGCAGCTTCTGCCGCAGGCGGAGTTCTGGCAGCGGGTGGCGTTCAGCGCCGGGCGCATCCTGCTGGGCTTCGGGCTGGGTGCGCTGTCCAGTGCCGTGCTGGCGGTGGCGGCGGAAAAATGGGAGTGGGTGGACGCCCTTCTTGCCCCGGTGATGCAGCTGGTCAAGGCCACCCCGGTGGCCAGCTTCATCATTCTGGCGCTGGTGTGGGTCAGCGGCTCGTCCCTGTCGGTCCTCATCAGCTTCCTGATGGTGCTGCCCGTCCTCTACGGCGCGGTGCGCACCGGCATCGGGAGCGCCGACCGCGGGCTTCTCGAGATGGCGCAGGTGTTCCGCCTGCCACTGGGGCGGCGTCTGCGGGCCGTCTGGCTCCCGGCGGTGCTGCCTGTGTTCCGGCAGGGGTGCAGTGTGGCGCTGGGCATCTGCTGGAAGAGTGGCGTGGCGGCGGAGGTCATCGGCCTGCCCGACGGCAGCATCGGCGACGCCCTCTATCGGGCGAAGATCACCCTCTCTACCGGGGAGCTGTTCGCATGGACCTTCGTCATCATCCTGTTGAGCGCGGTGTTTGAAAAGCTCTTCCTCGCCCTGCTGGACAGGGCGGTGGCGGCAGTTCTGGGCGAAGAGGGGGCATAAAAATGGGAGAATATCATAACAAACTGGAAATAAAGGATCTGACAAAACGCTTTGGAGAAAAAACGCTCTTCGAAGGCCTGTCCCTGACGGTGGACGGCCCGGCGGTGCTCTGGGCACCCAGCGGCTGGGGCAAGACGACCCTGCTGCGCATCCTGATGGGGCTGGAAGTGCCCACCTCCGGCAGCGTGGAGGGGGTGGGCCGGGTCGGCGCGGTCTTTCAGGAGGACCGGCTCTGCCCCCAGCTCACCCCAGAGGAAAATGTGGCGCTGGTGCTCCCGGCGGAGCAGTACAAGGCAAAAACGCAATACAAAGAGCAGATAAAGAAAGACCTTATACAGCTTGGACTCGACGATGAGGCTCTCGCCCTGCCGGCCCGGAAGCTCTCCGGCGGCCAGAAGCGGCGCACCGCCCTCCTGCGTGCCCTCTGGGCCGAGAGCGACACCCTCCTGCTGGATGAGCCGTTCACCGGGATGGACCCCGCAGCCATGAAAAAGGCCGCAGCCATGCTCAAAGCACGCTGCGGCGCAAAGCCCGCCCTGCTGGCGACCCACGACCAAGCGGCCATCCGGGAGCTGGGGTGGAGGGTCATTGAATTGGGGTAGGGCGATTGTAATTTGAAAGAATTTATGCTATGCTAGGAATGCAGTCTCCGGACTGCAAAGGTGTTGCCTCAAACGCAGGCGGCGAACGCTCCTTACCGATGCGCTCTTGTATAACTTTCGAGTGAACAGGCATCGGGAGAGCGGCTTTTTTTGGCGCATACTCCCGATGTTCTGGCAGAAGGAGGGATGGCGCATGACTCTGTCCGAGGTTTTGCTGCTGTTGACGCTCGTCTTCAGCGTAGCCTATGGTGTCTTCGACATTACATGGAAAATCAGCCATGACGACAAAGATCATAAAAACAAAAAAGACTGACCGCCACCTACTTCCCCAAGTATGCCGGTCAATCTTTTTTGCTCGCGTATGGTAAGGAGCTAGCCGTTTTTGGGGCAGCACCTTTTGTATTTCTAGTATATGCGTTTTAACGTGGATTGTCAAGGAGAAAGCTGTATGAAAGGATCGATCTTCCACAAAATGCAGACGAGCACCTGCTGGATCGTCTGTCTCGTACTGCTTGGTGTCTACCTCTTCGCCGCCCTCCGCCCGGGGGTCTGGTTGCGGGACGCCTTTTTGTACCGGCAGGCAGATGGCAGCTTTTCGGGCAAGGATGCCTATGCGGCCTACACCCTGCAGCTCTCCGGGACGGAGAGCGAAGCCGAGGCAGCGTTCACGCTGGACGGAGAGACGAGGCATTACCGCATCGAGGCGAAGGACAGCGCAGAGGTAAAGCTCTATCAGGACGGGGCGCTTATCTTTGCCGGGAGTGCACTGGGCGACCCCGGGGACGCCATCCTCTGGCGGGAGGACGACGGGGACTTGGCCGACGAGGTGAAGGTCATCGTCAATGGTGAATACCAGAAAGATGACCTCTGGCCCAGCTGCGGCTGGCTCTATAATGTGGCCGTCGGCGGACGGCGGGAGACCCGGGGCAGCGTGGCTTTCCTGCTGCCGATGGGGGCGCTGGCGCTGCTGCTGTTTCTGGACCTCCGCTTCCCGCTGCTGTTCTGGAATCTCCGCCACGGGCTGGAGGTATCCGGCGGCGAGCCGACCGACTGGTACTACTCGATGCAGCGGATGGGCCGCATCACCGACATCGTTAGCATTTTTGTGCTGGCGGCCCTGAGCTTTGCCCTCCACTGAGGCTCACAACAGCTCGGCGAGGATGCTGTTCTGCACGATAAGCCCGGCGGGGGTGAGGGCGAGGGTGCGGCCGTCGAAGCTGGCGTAGCCGCTCTTCACACAGTTTTGCACGAAAGCCCGCTGTGCGGTGGAAGGCTCCCTGCCATAGCGTTTTTTGTATTCGTCGAGGTTCAGGCCCTTGCGGAGACGGAGCTGTAGGATGAGATAATCTTCCGCCCCGCAGCCGCCGTCCATGATCGGCGCGGCCTCGTCCCGCAGGAAAGCCTCGGTGTCGGCCGGGTAGTAGAACCGTTTGCCGCCCATGCAGGAGTGGGCGGCGGGGCCGATGCCCAGATAGTCACCGCAGTCCCAGTAGATGAGGTTGTGCTTTCCCTCATAGCCGGGGCGGGCAAAGTTCGAGATCTCGTACTGCAGATACCCGTGGTGCTCCAGCTGCTCGACGGCGTAGAGGTAGAAGTCCGCCGCCTCGTCGGAGGTGGGCAGACCCTCGGGGGGCGTCCGGCCAAAGGCAGAGTCCGGCTCTATCTTTAAGAGGTAGGCCGAGATGTGCGTCGCGCCGCCCTCCTCGATAAGCTCCAGCGTCTCGTCGAACTCGGCCTGCGTATAATGGGGCAGGGCCAGCATGATGTCGCCGCTGATGTTCTCGAACCCGGCCCGGCGTGCGGCGGCAAAGGCCGCACGGGCCTGCTTTGCGGTGTGGGGACGGCCCAGCGTCTTGAGCTGGCTGTCCCGGGCCGACTGGACGCCGAAGGAGATGCGGTTGACGCCTGCGGCGCGGAACGCCCGGAGGGACGCCTCCGTCACCGTCTCGGGGTTCGCTTCCAGCGTGATCTCTGCCCCCGGCAGGGGCTGGGCGGCGTCGATGAGGCGGGCAGCGTCTGCGGGGGCGAGGAGGCTTGGGGTGCCGCCGCCGAAATAGAGGGTGTCCGGCCGCAGGGGGGCGTCCGGCGCAAAGCGGGAAAGCTCCCGCAGCAGAGCGTCCACATAGGCGCGGGGCACGCCGCGCTGGCCGGGGGCGGAGTAGAAATCGCAGTACCGGCATTTGGAAAAACAGTAGGGAATATGCAGATAAAGTCCGAGGGACATCAAATATCACAGCCTTTTTCATGAATCGTTCATTTCTATGCAGTATACTATATTTTGTAGACCGGGGCAAGGCCGAGGCCGACGCCCTGATTTTGAATGGAGGATTCCCTATGGATTACAACAACTATGACCGCGGCTATGCGGAGCCTTCGATGAGCGCATCGGACTATATGACCCGCACCTACCGCTGGATGGCCGGCGGCCTGCTCGTCACCTTCGCAATGGCCTATATCACGGCGACCACGCCGCTCATTTATCTGGTCGATTCCCTCTACTTCCTGCTTACCATCGCCGAGCTGGCGCTGGTGTTCATGCTCAGCGCCCGGGTGCAGAGGATGTCCATCGATGGGGCGCGGGCCGCATTCTTCGGTTACGCCATCCTCAACGGCATGGTGCTGAGCTACTATTTCCTGCTCTTCTCGGTGGGCACTCTGGTCATGGCCTTCCTCGCCACGGCGGTCTATTTCGGCCTTATGGCCGTGTACGGCACCACCACCCATAAGGACCTCACCGGCTGGGGTCCCCGCCTGATGATGGCTCTGGTGGCCATGATCGTCACCAGCCTCGTGGGCGCGCTCTTCGGCTTTGGCTTCGGTGCCTCGGTGCTCTACTGCGGCATCGGTCTGGTGGTGTTCATGCTGCTCACCGCCTACGACACCCAGAAGCTGCGCCAGATTTATGCCTACTACGCAGGCGACGCCGAGATGGCCGAGAAGGCTTCCATCTACGGCGCACTGACCCTCTATCTGGACTTCATCAACATCTTCCTGTATGTTGTCCGCCTGCTGGGCATGAACAGCCGCAGCCGCAACAATTAAATCAAATTTTTCGGAGCCGCCGTGCAGAGCGTTTGCACGGCGGCTCTTTTTTGTCAGAATGACTGCTTTGAATCATGATAACTGTGCGATTTGCCAAAAATCGAGGAAAAGGTTGACAGAATGCGGGGGGGGGGGGTAAAATTTGTGTGGTGATGCGGCGGACGATGTTTGCGGCAGCATCACACAAAGCTTATTTTTATTGAGGAGGGTTTTCGAATGAAACTGTTCAAAAAGGTTCTCGCCGCCGCCCTCGCGGGTGTGCTGGCGCTGTCCGTCCTGACGGGCTGCAACAACAGTGCGGCTACCGTGACGATGGTCGATGCGCTGAATGACTGGTCGAAGGTCTATGGTGAAGGTATTACCTTCGAAAAGGGCAATGAAGACTTGCAGAATCAGGTAAACGCGCTGGTGGAGATCGTGGATGAGGCCGGCAAGGACATCAAGTTTGGAGACGCTAAGGACTTCCGTGAAATCTATGATATTGTCATGAACAATCCCACTGTACAGCAGAAGCTGACGGAATGGGCAAAAAAGTTCCCCAGAGCAACCTATGGTAGTGATCCGTCGAATCCGCTGTACGAGTATGGCTTTGCCGACATTAACGCAACTCTGTCTGCAAGCAGCAGCAAGAATATTTACTATGCAAGCCAGTTGCTGGATGAACTTGATGTAATCAATCTTCCTGCGGGAGATCCTAATAGGTGGGAGAAAGGCGACACGTCTTATGTTGCCGTTGCTACCGGTGAAATTAACGGTAAGAAGTACATGGTCGCGCTCTTCAAGACTTCTATCCAGAAGAATCCGGATTATAATCCGAATCAGGGTAAAAATTGATAAGAATGACGGTGGCATTGACAAAGGTGCTTCTGAGGATTGAGCCTCAGCCGCAGCAATGCCCGCCCACTGAATCATGAACTCGTTAGGCCCCGGTCCGCCGGGGCCTTTTTGCGTCCTGATGAATAAACCCCGCTCCATCGCTCCAAACTACCACCAAAGAAACGATTCCGTACACAAAGATGGATTGGAGTAACGAACGATGGAGCAATTCAGAAAGTTTTTGCGGGACAAGGCCTTTGCACTGGTGCTCACCGCCTGCCTGCTGGCGGCGGCAGCGGCCGGAGTGTGGGCCGTGCGCACGGTGCGCAAGGAGCTGAAGAAAGATCTGGACGCGGTGCGCAGCCCGTCCAGCACCGCCCCCGGCATCGACGAGGGCATCCGCACATCACCCGGCCTCGCCGGAGAGGAGGAAGCCGAATGGCAGCAGCAGACCGCACCCGCCGCAAACAGCGTGGCCAATGTGCCCGAAGCCCACAGCTCCTCCGGTGGAGCTGCATCCTCTTCTGGGGCGCAGTCTGGGTCTGGTTCGGTGCGCGAACCCTCCGCGCTGCAAACCGAGTCCTCGCCTGCCAGCAGTTCGGCTGCGCCTGCCTCCACGCAGCCTGTCTCGGGGCGCGTCTTGAACAGCTACAGCGGCGATGAGCTGGTCTACAGCAAGACGCTGGGGGACTGGCGCACCCACAACGGCGTGGATTACGCCGCCGAAAAGGGCGCAGAGGTAGCCGCCCCGGCGGCGGGCAAGGTGGTGGAGACGGGCACCGACGACAAGTGGGGTCCTGTGGTCGCCATCGAGGACGAATCCGGCAGGGTCTGGCGGGTCTGCGGTACGGCGGACGCCAAGGTGAAAAAGGGCGATACCGTCTCGGCCGGGCAGACCATCGGCAAGGTGGGCAGCGTAAGCTGTGAGTGCGCCGAGGAGAGCCACATCCATCTGGAGGTCATGCAGGATGGCCGGTATCTCGACCCCGTGAAGGCCATGAAATAAGCAGAAATGCCCGGGCAGGTGCAGTGGAAAACTGCGCCTGCTTTTTTATCGCGGTCTTCCAAAACAGCGCCGCTGCAACAGGAAGTTCGACCCAGCCGAAAAACGCGGACGGTGATGCATTGCTTTTGGACGTCGATTCTGGTATGATAAACTCGTATCAGTATGAAATGAAGGAAAAGCGGAGGGAACGAAGGATGAAGGTCTTAGTGATAGGCGGCGGTGCGGCCGGCCTGATGGCAGCGGGTGCGGCCCTGCGGCAGGGGCATGAGGTGACGGTGCTGGAACATATGGAAAAGCCGGCCCAGAAGATCCTCGTCACCGGCAAGGGCCGCTGCAACGTCACCAACGACTGCACCGCAGAGGAATTTCTGCACCATGTGCGGACGAACCCCCGCTTTCTGTTCTCGTCGCTGGGGGCGTTCCCACCCGCCAAGACGATGGAGCTGTTCGAGTCGCTCGGAGTGGAGCTGAAGGTGGAGCGGGGACGCCGGG
>OHZF01000762.1_pt1 | contig 10553 bp, 10 predicted proteins | sample 1580381 | NCBI WGS metagenome assembly OHZF01 (sample SAMEA3882556, study PRJEB24775) | human gut metagenome | biome: human-associated habitat; feature: intestine environment; material: feces | place: Netherlands | collected 2009/2010 | reverse complement strand
CATTGAAATCGAATGTAATGAAAGCGATGTTGCGCACTTGTTTACTTAACCGTTTGCGTGAGGAAATGGGAAAAGTCTATAGTGTAAGCGTAGCTTCGAGTGCGGGTTTATATCCTTCTTTCTTATAATGTTGAATTTTGGCTTCTACTTCGTCGGAATAGTTTTTAGGAGTAAACCGGACTCCTTTCATGAACTTTTTCATTGTCTTTTCTTTTTTATGAGACTGCAAAAATACACAATAATGCAGGTGCTTGTACTATCAAGAGCCGAAAAAACATTCGTTTTCTTTATCCCGATACCAGCTTAGAGGGTATTCACCACTTCTATTTCGCTTCTTGAACTGTCTATCCTCCGTACTTGTATCTGGGTCTTTATGCGCTCTTTCAGTCCTTCCACGTGACTGATGATGCCTACCTTCTTGCCACCCATCTGGTGCAGTTTTTCCAATGTGTCCATAACGGTGTTCAGATAGTCGCTGCTCAGTGTGCCGAAACCTTCGTCGATGAACAGTGTGTCTACCGAGAGGCTCTGGCGGCTGAGGGAAGAAAGTCCGAGGGCAAGTGACAGAGATACCAGGAAGCTTTCGCCGCCCGATAAGGTGCATGCCGGACGTGCCGCACCTCCTTGATGGAAGTCGCGCAGCAGGATGGTGAGCGAACCGGCCTGGCACTCCAGTTCGTAGCGGTCGGTCAAGCGTTGCAGATAGAAATTGGCGCCTGCCAGCAGTTCTTTCAAGACGAAGCTCTGGGCTATGTTGCGGAAGTTCTTTCCCCGTTCGTCACCGAAGTGGCGGCAGAGGCGGTCCCACTTCAGATACTCTTCGCGCAGCCGGTCGGCACGTTCCTTTTCTTCCTTTATCCGGTCGATGTTGCGGGTGTTTTCTTCCAGGCGTAACTTCTGCTGGCCGATGGATTGGTTGCCGGCGGTTATCTTTTCTTCGAGATTCGCGATGAGTGCATCCAGGGTTTCGAGGTTTTCGTTTTCTTCTATTTCGGGCTTCCGGTTGATGTGCTCTTCCACTTGTCCGGTGGCCAGATGAAAGGAGGTCGATGCAGCTACTTCTTCCTCTTTAAGTGTCTGCAGTGAGGCACGCAATGCTTCTATCCGGGAGCCGGACCAAGCGGATAGGACGGTGATACGCTCCTCGTCGAGAGTGGGGTTGGCGGCATAGAACCCGGTTAAATCCTTTTGCAGCCTTGCCATTTGGTCTGCGGTGGAGGATATGCTTTGTTTCAGTCCGCTTGCTTGTGTATTCAGATTATTCCAGGCAATCCCCAGGTTCTTGATTTCCATTTCCTGTGTAGCTGCAGGTGCGTTGCGCCAGTCGGGGAATGCGGCATCGATGCTTTCCTTGTTGATGTTTATCCCTTCCAGCTCTTTGTGGATAAGGGCAATGGCGGATTTCAGTTCTCTTTGTTTTTCCTGCGCCAGCCGGTAGTTGCGCGTAGCTTGCGTCAGGCGGTCAATAAAGGAGAGGGGGGAGTTCTCCCATTCCGTGTTCCATCCTTCCCAGAGGATGTGGGGAGTGACGCGGTCCATGGTGGCACGTATGTTCTCTTTTTCGTTGGCGGTGAGCGACTCGTAATTGACGATGTTGTTTTTCAGCTCATTCAGCACTCTGTCGGCAGAGTTGAAGGCTTGGCGTGCAGCGTCCACATGTTTTTGGCATTCGTCCTTTTGCCGTTGCAGAGTTATGATTTGTGCGCTGAGCTTTTGAACTTCCGTGAGCTTTTCGTTCAGTTTGTCTGCTTCCAGCTTGTTCTCTTCCAGTAGCTTCTTCAGGGTTTCGCCGGTGGTTGTGGAGAGGCCGACGTCGTTGCATTGGGCGCATTTGGCCTGTGCGTCAGTACGGGCAAGGTTGTAGCTCCGGAGCGCTCTTGCTGTGGACTGACGGGCATTCTCTGCCAGCGTTCCGTAGGTATTGGATTCTGTCCGGTTGTTGTTCAATGCCTGCTCGGTTTCCTTGTATTCTTTCTCTTTTGTTTCCAGGGAGGTGCGTATGGGAGCAAGGACAGACTGGAAATCTTCATCTTTGCAAAGCGATTTTATTTCTTGTCCGCACACGGGGCAAGTATCCCCGACGACAAGCCGGGAGCGTGTTTCCTTTGCCCACTCTTCTACGGCTTCCTTTTGCTTGTCGTAGAGGGTGCGGATGTCATCATAACTTGTTTTCTTGCTGTCGAATGCCGTTTGCAGGAGGACGTATTGCTTTTGGCACGCCTCCACTTTGGCGTTCAAAGCCTTTTCGTTTTCCTTTGCCTCGTTCAGTGTCCTTTCCGTTTCAGCCAGTAAAGACAAGGCGCTCAATGCTTGCAGCAGGTTCTCCCGTCCGGCATCGAGTTTGTTTTTCTTGTCTTGCAGGGCAGGGCGGTCCATGGTTTCAAGCTGCTTGTTCCGGAGGTTTATTTCGTTTTGCAATGTATGGTTCTCTTGTTCTTTCCGGGTGAGGGCAGCTTCCTTGTCGGTACGCTCCTTGACTTTTACGGGTTGTTGCGCGGCAAGTCTTTCAAGGTGCGCGTTGTAGGTGCCGATGCGTGTTTGGGCATCGAGTGCGGATTTTAGGCCGGTAATGATGGATTGGCTTTGCTCGAACATGGGCAGTAAGGGCGAATGCTCTTGCAAGTACTTCTCGGCACGATGCAGCTTGTCTTCTTGCTCTTTCAGGAAACCGCATAGCCACTTGCTTCCTCCGTCCAGCCGGGCAAAGGATGCTCTTAACATTCCGGCTTGTGCATAGTTCTGTTGTTGTTGCTGTTGCTGCTGTTTCAAGGTAGAGAGCCAGTTGCGGGCGTCGGCGGTGGCATTCCATTCTTTAATCAGGAGTTCTTTCTGTTTGAATTCGTCCGATTGCAGTTGCGCTTGCTTCCCTTCCCACATCTTCTTTTGCTGTTCACGGGTGAGGAGGAGTTCGGAGTATTTCTTCAGCCAGTCCCGTTTTGCGAGGGCGGTAGTTTTCTGCTCATTGGCTTCCTTGACTCCGGCATTTTGCGTGGCTATGGCTTCCTTGATTGCAGTGACTTCTTCTTCTGCCAGGATGTGGATGCCTTCCAGCTTCCGGTTCTGGTTTTCGTATTCCGTCCGTCTTTCCTTGGTGGCGGCATATATTTCGGCACCTATTTCGGAGTAGATACTTGTACCGGTCAGCTTTTCCAGAATATCCGATTTTTCGCTTTCCTTGCTTTGCAGGAACTTGGTGAAGTCGCCTTGCGCCAGCATGGTGGTGCGGCAGAATTGTTCGAAGGTCAACCCCACTGCAGCTTGTATTTCCGCCTTTATCTCATTCTTTTTGTTGAGCTGTGCGCCGCTTTTATTGTTTTCCAGTGTCCAGCGCACATCCTGCACGGCTCCTGAAATCTTGCGGTGTGCCCGCGCCACGTACCATCGGGCGGTGTAGGGCATTTCGTTTGAGCCGGTAAACTCCAGCTCCGTCCATGCTTCACTGGTGTTACGGCGCATCAGTTGTCGGCTGTCGTTGATGGCAACATCTTCCTTTTTGGCAGAGAAAGTCTGGCTCAGGTCTTTGTATTTTTCGTTCTCGGCATGGTCCATGCGGGGCGTTTCGTTGTAGAGTGCCAGGCAGATGGCGTCGAGAATGGTTGTCTTCCCTGCACCCGTCTCGCCGCAGATAAGGAAAAGGGATTCCTCGCTTAGCGGTCCGTTCTCAAAGTCGATGACGGCATCTTCTATGGAGGCAAGGTTCTTTATGGTGAGTTTCTGGAGTTTCATGTTCCGGACAAATGATTAGGAGTTGTTCTTGCTTTTCACTTTTTGCATGACAGTCTCCATCAGCTGGCAAAGTTCTGGGTCCATCTCTTCTCCTTCGGTTTCGCGGTAGTAGAGTCTGGCTATTTCCAGGGGAGACATTTCCTGCATCTCTTGGATGGAGATAGGCTTGCTCTCGTCAGTGTCGGCCTGCCGCTCTCGGGTAGTCTTGATGTAGCAATATTTGCATGCCTTGCCTTTGGCGGCGTTCGAGGCTTTTTCGTTGCAGTCGGGGGGCAGGTAGCCTTTTGTCAGCACATTCAGACGGAGGTATGCAGGTTTCTCTTCCGGATATTCTTCCAGTAATTTCAAGGCGTCTTCGAAAGGTGTCGGGTCATGGGGAAGTGTGACGAGCGGAATCGGATTTTCAATTTCCCTTGTACTGATTTGTGGTTCTGCCCCTTTCTCCAACTCGATGATGGAGATGGAGTGCGGATAGGTTTCGTCGAAGCTGACGGGGAGGGGAGTGCCGCAATAGCGTGCGTGGTGATGACTGCCTTTGATGTCCTGAGGGCAATGGATGTGTCCGAGTGCCAGGTAGTCGTATCCTTCTCCCATAGCGCTGAGGGGAACATACTCTATTCCGCCAATACTCTCATCGTGCCCGCTACGGTCGCTGCCTTCAATGGAGAGATGGGCCATGAGGACGACGGGAAGCTGTGCCGTATTCCGTTTCTTCACTTCGTCCAGCAGTGCCTGGAAGAAGCGTGCCTGTCGTTGGTCGCGCGGTGTTTCAGTGTCCAGCAGGGGGAAGTTTTGCGGATAGACGTGGGGCACGGCAATGACGTAGCCTATTGTCTTTTTTTCATTGTTTATCTCGATGATGTGCTTGTCCAGATTCACTTCCTCGGCTGTACGTTCGATGTTTCCCACAACGTTCAAGCCGAAGTGCTGCCAGAGGCTGCTGTCTATCTCCAATTTGGAGCTGCTGTCGTGGTTTCCGGCGGTGACTACGATGGCCATTCCGGGGCAGGCTTGGTGAATGTTCAGCATGGCGTCGGTGTACATCTTCTGCGTGGCGGCAGCGGGAGAGGAGTAGTGGTAGATATCTCCGCTTACCACCATGGCGTCGGGCTGCTCTTCGGTTACTATGCGGGTGAGTTGCCGTAGGAAGGATTGCTGCTCGGCGGTGCGGTCGTAGTTGTAGAGGGTGTGTCCCAGGTGCCAGTCGCTGGTATGTAGTATTTTCATTGTTTTTGTTACTTCAATGGATGTGGGTTATGGTTTCCTTAGAATATAAATCTTGTGTGTTCCTCGTCCTTTGTAGTCGATGCCCGATTCGGGATTGGCTATCCATTCGCGCAACTCGCGGGAGGCGGCAGACTTCAATAAGCCGGTCAGTTGGCAATAGTCGGCTTGGGTCATGAAGCTGTTCTTTTCCAGGTATTTTTTTGCCCGTTCCAGCCGTTCCTGCGGAGAAAACACTTGTGAGGAGCGTTGGAATTTGTCGGTGGAACGTTTCAGGTGGCAATGGCGAGCGGTACGGTACAGTAGTTCTTTGTCCACCTTGAAATGTATGTCCTTCAGGCAGATGCTGACGGCGTTTCGCTTGGTGTCTCCTTCTTCGCCCGTCTCCCGTTCACGGTCTTGCCGCAGACCGAGGGCAGGGGTGAATACTCCTAAGTTGTCAATCTTCACGGAGTAACCTTGCCCCATTTGGTAGGCTATTTCGTCGGTGATGGCTTGCACCAGTCCGATGATGTCTCCTCGTGTGAAGGATGAGGCGTATGCTATCTTTTCGGTGATGGTTTCCAAGTCCACCTGCCCGTATAGTTTCATTCGTGGGTAGAGAATGCGTTTGCCGTCTTCTCCCGGCAGGTTCAGTTCCTGCATGTTGTATTCTGCCATGATGGTAGCGTTGTTATGAGGTTCGTTTGTTTATTGGGGCTTACAGAGTTTGTCCCAAGGTTGCGGATGTGTATGCCAAGGTTGGGGATTTCTATCCCAAGGCTTGGGATAGACAAACCAAGGGCGAAGGTAATTCTTTATCTCTATACTTGCAAACTTTACTATTAGTAGTTAGGAAGTTTTTTATTGGTAGTCGGGAAGTTTTTTGTTATAGGTTTGAGAGAGGAATTGAAAAAAACGTTATCTTTGTTACATAAGAGAAGTGCATGAATGATGAACAAAACTAAAATTAAGCGATATATGAAACATTATCCGGACTTATTATTGTTGTTTGCCTTATTGTCCGTTACCACAATGATTAAAGCACAAATATCGATAAGACCTTATAGCGAATGGGAAGCAACCCAGTTTGTTGCAGTGAACGGACATCAGCCCGAAGACTATGTAACGCCAGATAATAATTGGGAAATACTATACAATTTACGGACTCCACGTACTCAAGCCGAACTTCGTGAAATGGGTATTAAATGCTCTGATAGCCAATTATTGTTATTGGAAGTAGGTGGACTTGTCAGTAAAACAAAAGGAAAATGGAAAGCTACTATACCCATTCTCGACAAAGAACAGACCAATTCTCTAAGAAGCTTAAGTAAGGAGATTGCTGAATCCATGTATGTCAAAACAAAGGCAGACTTTATATCATTGGCACAAACTATCAGTGAAATGGGATTCAAGAACAATGTACTCTCACTTGTTTTTTCATACCTTCTGGATGGAAAAATGTGGACAAAGTTAGTCTTGTTTGAGGATGTTGACAATTATACAAGCTGGAGTGGCTGTTACTGGGTATTATACGAATCAAGAAATGGCTTTGCATGCGGTACGAATGGTTTCGGAGAACAGAATTTGATTTTGACTTACATCAATAGCGGCATTGCTCCTGACAACGACATTATGGACCATTGTGCTGATGAAATAGCACAGTTCGGAAAAGTAACAGATGCCAAACTCGTTTCTCAGTTAAAACCTTATGGGCTGGTAGATGATAATGGAGATGTATTATTTCCTATTATAAAGAAACGGCAAGACCGCTTTCATCAAATAACTGAAAAATTGGTAAACTCTATCAGTGCGGAACTAAAGAATAATTGTGGCTCCTTAGCAAGCCAATATGGTATTGACAATGAAAAAGTGGCAATGGTGATGCTGTACCATGAAGTCATGTGGGATTTGGTAGATAATCTGATTCAAGATAGGATAATCTTCACTCCAGCTATTTTCAAAGATGAAGAATCGAATAAAGAACGATTGAATGAAGTCGTTTTCTTCATAGAAGGAGGATTAATGCAATAATAATTCGATAGAGAAAAGGACATTTGACTTTGAAGAGTTTTCTGTAAATGTATTTCAAGTGCATAGAAAATAGCCAATTAAAAATAAAGAATTATGTACGAATGGGCCAATGAAATGAACTGTGCCGTAACTGTATGCGACACAAAGGGAATCATCCTATATATGAACGAGAAAGCATGCCGTACGTTTGCCAAACACGGTGACCTGATAGGCAAGAATCTCTTTGATTGCCACAACCCGCAATCGCAAACCAAGATACGCGAACTGCTGGAGACGGGGGGAGTGAATGCCTACACCATTGAGAAGAACGGTGTCAGGAAAATGATTTATCAGACGGCATGGAAGCAGGACGGAGTGGTCGGTGGTCTGGTGGAGATTTCGATGGAAATACCCGGAGAGATGCCACACTATATGAGAAAATAACAAAATGATATATGATATGAAAACACTTTCTAATTCAGAACTGACAATTAAAGTCTCCCCGCATGGGGCCGAGTTATGCAGTATCTTGCATGATGGAAAAGAATATCTTTGGCAGGCAGACCCCGCTTTTTGGAAACGGCATTCTCCGGTGCTTTTTCCCATTGTAGGTAGCGTTTGGGAGAATGAATACCGCCACGAAGGCGTTTCCTATGCATTGACGCAACACGGTTTTGCCCGCGATATGGATTTTGAATTGATGCTTGAACTGGAAGATGAAGTGCGTTATCGACTGGTTGACAGTGAGGAAACACGCAAGAAATATCCTTTCCCGTTTTGCCTTGAGATAGGCTATCGGATAGAGGGAAAGAAGATTGAGGTGCTTTGGAAAGTCATCAATACCGGAACACGCGAAATGCACTTCCAGATAGGGGCCCATCCGGCTTTCTATTACCCGGACTATGATACGGAGACAACGGACCGTGGATATTTCGGCTTTGATAAGACGGAAGGTTTGCACTATATCCTTATCTCCGAGAAAGGATGTGCCGCTCCGGATAAGGAATATTTGCTTGAGTTGACAGATGGCCTGCTGCCTTTGGACATCCACTCCTTTGATAAAGATGCCCTGATTCTGGAAAACAGTCAAGTGAAAGAAGTTACATTATATAATAAGGAGAAGAAGCCCTATCTCAGTCTGTATTTCGACACTCCGGTGGTGGGGTTGTGGTCGCCTCCGGCCAAGAATGCTCCGTTTGTCTGCATCGAGCCGTGGTACGGGCGTTGTGACCGTGCCCATTATAAGGGCGAATATAAGGATAAGGACTGGATGCAGCACTTGGCGCCGGGAGGAGTCTTTAAAGGTGGGTATACAATTGATATAAGATAAAAAATGAAGAAGGATACTGAAAATAATTCGGTATCCTTTTTATTTGGAGAATGCAATGTCATTATCTTTGCGCCCGGTAAAAAATATAGGTTGTTTTTTAAGGTATGAAGAAGAGTCTTATTGCATTGGCGTTCGGCACATTGGGGCTAGGGATTGCCGAATTTACGATGATGGGTATTTTGCCCTATGTGGCTACTGATTTGGGAATCAGCATTCCCGTGGCCGGTCATTTCATTTCTGCGTATGCGTTGGGTGTTTGTTTTGGTGCGCCCATGCTGCTCCTGGCCCGTAAACGCCCGTTGAAGCAGATTCTGCTGGTCTTGATGGCATTAATGATTGTGGGTAATATTTGTGCGTCTATGGCACCCAATTATTGGGTCTTGCTGTTGGGACGTTTTGTTTCCGGACTTCCTCATGGCGCTTATTTTGGGGTGGCTTCCATTGTTGCGGGAAAATTGGCTGATAAGGGGAAAAGCTCGGAGGCGGTTTCAATTATGATAGCGGGAATGACTGTGGCCAATCTGTTTGGGGTGCCGTTGGGTACTTCGTTGAGCCATACACTGTCTTGGCGTGCCACGTTTCTGCTGGTAGGTGCCTGGGGATTGATAACATTGTACTACATTTGGCGTTGGGTACCGCAGGTCGAAGGACTGAAAGACACGGGATTTAAAGGACAGTTCCGTTTTTTGAAGAAGCCGGCGCCGTGGCTCATATTGGGAGCTACGGCTTTGGGCAACGGTGGCGTATTCTGCTGGTATAGCTACATCACCCCGTTGCTGACCGAGGTTTCCGGTTTTAGTGCGGAAAGCATTACAGCGCTGATGGTACTGGCAGGATTCGGAATGGTTGTCGGCAATCTGGTCAGTGGGCGCATGTCCGACCGGTACACTCCGGGAAAGGTAGGTACGGTGGTGCAAGGGATGATATGTGTTATTTTATTATTGATATTTTTACTCTCGCCCCATCCGTGGTGTTCGGCAATATTGATGACACTCTGTACGGCAGGTTTGTTTGCCGTCTCCAGTCCGGAGCAGGTGTTGATGATTCGTGTGGCCCCTGGGGGAGAAATGTTGGGAGGCGCTTGTGTGCAGATGGCCTTCAATTTGGGGAATGCTATCGGAGCCTATATCGGAGGTCTTGCCTTGAGTGGAGGATACCGTTATCCCGCATTGGCAGGCGTACCGTTTGCACTGATGGGATTTATTTTATTCCTTGTCTTCTACAAGAAATTCCAGGATAAGTATTAAGTGTTTCATTTTTTTTGTGTATGTTTGTCCGCAAGTATTAACTAAACTCGATAACTTATGAAGACTTTGAATTATGTGAAGATATTGCTGTTGTGTGTATTTACGATTGGGCTGGCGTCTTGTGGGGATGATGTATATTATACCATGCAGAATAGCGACGACAAATTGTGTGGGAAGACGTGGATAGAAGAATATCAGACGGAAAACAAAGATGGAGTTGAAGTGTTATGCAGTCATCAGCTGAAGTTTGCCAAGGCTGATAATTCTGGACAGGAAATCTGGGAGTATTATCGCGGAGGCGAGTCCCGTCCCTATGAAACGACTTCACGTACTTTTACTTGGAAATGGATGGATAAGTCTATGGAGGGGTTGACTCTGAATTATGGTGCCGGTGAAATCAAGTATTTTGATAATGTATGGGTGCGCGAACATTATTTATCCGGTAAACTGGATGGAGTGGTTGTTATGATGGTAGATGCTAATTATAAATAAAGTATGGCTTATGAATAATATGTTGAAATACACAAAAATGTTATTGTTGTTTGTCCTTGTATTAGGATTGACATCATGTGATAGTGAGGAAGAAACGGAATATAATCTGCCCGGTGAATGGTATACATCTGAAGAAATAGATTTCGGGGCATATACTTGGGGTAGGGGGACGATTATGACCTTTAACGCGCGCAACCAAGGTACTATTGGTTCATATGGCGACCCGAATTATTTGCTTTTCAGATGGAATTGGGTTAGTGGGGCTTACAATCTGATGGAATTGGAATTCTATGATGATGGCAGCATGGCTTACATTGAAGGAGCCATGGCTGATTCTTATTCTTTCAGTGGTACTTGGTATAATAGCTGGAGGGAATATCAAGATAATATTCACGGACAGCCTTTTCGTATGCGTCGGCAATGACGACATGCTTATCAATAAAAAACGGAGCAAATCAATTGCTCCGTTTTTTATTGTATGTCAGCTTTTTACTTATTCTTCAAAACCAATTTCTTGAACTCTCCCGGATAAGGTGTTTCAA
>OHZF01000754.1_pt1 | contig 10627 bp, 3 predicted proteins | sample 1580381 | NCBI WGS metagenome assembly OHZF01 (sample SAMEA3882556, study PRJEB24775) | human gut metagenome | biome: human-associated habitat; feature: intestine environment; material: feces | place: Netherlands | collected 2009/2010 | reverse complement strand
CCAACCACCACGAATAGCCGACACATCTAATTGTCCCTCTGCCACCAATCGGTCAATAAAAGCATTACGTCCCACTGTTCCCACAACAACGGCATACTCCGACGAAACCTTTTTCGAAGAAACAGGTACTTTCTTATTAGTCACCCGCTTTATATCTTCAGCCAAAAGACAAGCCGTTTTTTCTACTACACCATAATCCCCGGCATCATAATAAATCACTGTCTTATGGGAAGACACTAACGGAAAGGCTGCCATGCCCCCGGTTTCTTTAACAATAATCTGTCCCCAGCATATTACCGGAAGAAACATAGACATGAATACAAACCAAAATCTCATCATAACATAAACTATATTTTAATTACTACTGATTGTGTGTCTGCAAATGCAGACACACAATGACTAAAAACAACATACCTTCTATCCCTAATACCTTATATTATATTTATTTGCTTTATTCATACCCGGGGTTCTGCTCTAACACAGCTCCTCTATTAGCTTCAATTTCTTTATAAGGTATTGGCCATAATTCATAATGTTTTTCCATCTCCTTGGCATAATAGGGATTACATTTCATCACGCGGTCGTAAAGCTTTCCCATTCTCATCAACGTTATTCTACGTCTTTCTTCTACGCCTAACTCTCTCATTCTCTCATCCAATATATAATCCAATGTTACCTGAGATGCCGATACAGGCTTAGCATGAGCTCTATCGCGAATCACATTGATATCAGCCGCTGCCTTATCCTTATCATTTAAAGCCAGATAAGCCTCAGCACGCAACAAGTAAGTCTCGGCAAGCCTGAACATATATTGATCCGTATATGTAGCACCGGCTCCACTGTTAAGCGCAAAAGTTTTGGAATTGGAGTACAAACCATCCGGATGATTACGGAGTAGTACACTTGGATTGATAAGCATAGAGCGGACGGGATGGAACCGTAACCCCTACCGGCGGATTCTGAGTGTCAATGGTATCCCCGTAAAGTTTGGCATACTCTTTATTGTGAACTGCAAACCTTCTCACAAAATTATGATTTGCGTTTCTCATGTCTCCATAGAAATCATCTTTCCATATCTCATCACTGAAATATCGGGTCGAAATGGCCCAACCAATGCCACGACCTCCGGTATAGTCACCAATCGGCCAGCTAAAAGGATTCATGCCATGTGCTTTCACGTCACGAACCATCGGAGCGTGATGCCTTTCCAAAGTGTATGTCTGGTCTTTGGCCGTCAAGGAACCACTGCCGCCAGGAGTGTCAGTTTCAATCTGAATAACCCAGATTCCTTCTGTGTTTCCGGAACCTCTGTTCTGATTGTTTTTTCGGAATAAATCCCAATATACATCTCCCGGAACTTCATTAGCTCTGGAACCAAAGCGATTATACATCAGTCCGGTAGCCGGATCATCGATGACTGTTGTGGCAGCATCCACCGCTTTCTGATATTGAGCTGTTGCCAGGTAAAGTTCTGAGAGCAAATGATATGCAGCCGCATTAGAAACTTCTCCATCCTGCACACTGGACAAACTGGGTAAATGAGCAGCCGCAAACTCTACATCCGTAAGTGCCTGCTTCAACACCTCTTCTTTGGATGCCCTGACATAATCAAACTTGGGTTCAACGACTTCCGTCAATAAAAGAGGTACCCCACCGTAAAGATAAGCCAAGGTCCTATATGCAAATCCTCTAAAGAAACGGGCTTTGGCTTCGGCAATCGTCTTTTGTTCCTCTAATACTTCAGAAGCAGGCAGACGGTCGATAATAGTATTAGCAGTTGATATAGTATGATAAAGCAATGACCAGTGTACCGATGCAATATTACCGGTTGAATGATAAGCTGAAATCATATTGGAATGTCGCTCCGTACCATTCGGTTCGCCATCATAAACAATATCCGTACCGTAAAGGTAATCCATCGGACGGTTTTCATCCCTACTATAAAATTCTCTTCTTATCAGGTAATAGAGATTATTTATTGAACAATCAATATCTTCTTGGGTAAGAAAAGAATTGGTTGCACTCATAAAATCCAAAGGCTTCTCATCCAAAAAAGAACTGCTGCACGAACCCAGCACTGCTGAAAGCAACAAGGTAATAGTATATATTTTTATTTTCATAATAAATCAGATTAATAAGTAAGACTAACACCAAAAGAAAAACTTCTCATTACCGGTCTGCCCGAATAAGTACTTCCGGCTTCCGGGTCCCAACCATGCCATTTTGTAAAAGTCAGCAGGTTTTTCCCACTGAAAAACAGATCAATTTCACTCAAACCAACCTTGTTCGTAACAGACTTTGGAAAGGCATAAGACAATGAAACATCCTGCAAACGTACAAAGCTCCGGTCTTCATATACCGTAGGAGTTATTTTCGGGGTACTAATGGAGCGTGCATAGACTGCATCCGGATTGCGTGGTGACCAGTAATCCCATGCACTGATACGATTCCAGCGCAGATTATTCTGATCTCTGACTAACGAAGAAGAGTTGGCTGCCAGATACCCATCCTTTCCTCCTTGAACAGAATTGATAAAGAAACTAAGTGTGAAGTTCTTATACTCCAACGTATTCATAATACCAAATCGGTAAGCCGGATCTCCTTTCCCTAAAATGACACGGTCTTCAGGGGTTATTTCTCCCTCTCCGGTCATATCTACAATACGATAATTGCCCGGATGGAAACCGGCAGGTATATCATCACCCAACTGATAAATACCATCTACCACATACCCATATACCGCAGAAATGGGCTGGCCTATAAACAGATTACTGGATATGTTATCATCCTCTATGCCATCTCCGTCATTATCTTCTCCTGTCAAAGTTACGATCTTATTGGAGTTTGTCGAGAAATTGAGTGAAGTAGTCCATTTAAAATCAGAAGTTTGAATATTCTTCGAAGTGAGAATAAATTCGAAACCCTTGTTTTTGATTTTTCCAAGATTAGAAGCAATCTTTGAAAATCCCGTAATATCGGGCAAAGCCACATCATACAACAAGTCTTTCGTAGTTGTCGAATAATATTCAACGGAACCGGTGAGTCTTTGACCCAGAATTGTGAAATCAAGCCCTAAATTTATCCCTGCTGTTTTTTCCCATTTCAGATTACTATTTCCCAAAGCCGAAATCTCCTGTCCGATTACAGGCTTTCCACCATCACCAAAAATATATCTGATCTCAGAAGCCACTGTAGACAAAGATTTATATCTGCTGGTCTGATTTCCGCTAATACCATATCCCCCACGCAGTTTCAGATAATCAATCCAGGGTATTTTAAAGAAAGACTCTTCTGAGATAATCCATCCCAAAGCTATGGAAGGGAAAGTGGCATATTTATTATTCGCCGCAAATCCCGAAAAACCATCTCTACGCACTGTACCCGTTATCAAATACCGGTCCATCAAACGATAACTGACCCTGGCCATCTGATAACAAAGAGCCTCTCTCCAAGCATCCGAATATACATAGCGCGTTGTTGCCTGTTCCAGACTATTATAGCCCAAAGTCATACGTGTAAATCCCTGTCCCAAAGCCTTTGTATAATCGTATTTACGCTCTGAAGCCCCATATAATAATGTGGCATCAATATGATGTTCGCCAAATGTAGCATTGTAAGCCAGAATATTGTCTATAGTATAATCATAGTAGCCGGTATGCTCTTTATAAGCCTCTCCTTGCAGATTGTACCCATACTGGCTGGCCTGAAAATGATTGTCTATCCTATAGTTATTACCAAAATTCAACCGATACACTAACCCTTTAAGAGGCAATTTTATTTCGGACGATATATTACCGAAAAAGTAATTATGACGCTCGTAATCATCAATATCCGATCCCATAAAAGGATTGGTATCCAATGTATTAAAAGGATATGGCTTTATCTTACCATCTGCGTCATAAGGTTCAATCATCATTCACGATAAATCCACGTTGATCCGTATTGGAATACGAAAGCATATAATTGATGGATTTACTGCCACCGGATATATTAAAACGGTTTTCAAACAGATGTCCGCTTTGTGTACCTTCGTCCCACCAGTTATAATTATAAGGACTGACATTTCCATTTTCATCTCTCAACGGAGCATCCGGCAATTTAGACGCGAGATCAAAATCCGGATTAGGGGTAGTATAATTAGGGCCCAGGAAAGCCTCCGTATAATAGAAGTCTCTGACATTATCCAGATACTCTTCACGATTCATTGGACGATAATTGTGAGTTGGGTTGGAAAACGTATAACTACTGGAGAAAGTGATTTTCGGTTTCCCTTCCACACCTTTTTTAGTAGTAATCATAACTACTCCATTGGCAGCCTGTGCACCATACACAGCAGTAGAACTTGCATCTTTCAGGATATCAACAGATTCAATGTCATCAGGATTTATAGAAGATAACGAACTTGTATAAATGATTCCGTCCAGAATAACCAGCACATCTTTGTTTCCTCCCAAAGTATTCGTACCACGGATAGACATGGACGGAGTACCTCCCGAATTGGTCACCTGCCCAATATTAAGTCCCGGAACATTCCCCTGCAAAGATTGCAACACATTTGAATTGGGAGACCTTTTCAACGTTTTAATATCTGCACGTATAACAGCACCCGTCAAGTCAGCCTTACGTTGTGTTCCATATCCCACTACTACCACTTCATCCAATGCTTTCACATCTTCTATCAAACGTATATCGACAACCGTTCTATTTTTCACAGGCACTTCCTGAGTAATAAAACCTATATAAGAAACAACCAAAATATCATTCGGAGCAGCCTGAAGATGATAGTTGCCGTCTATATCTGTTATAGTCCCGGTATCCTTACCTTTCACCTTTACATTCACACCAATAATCGATTCACCGGATGTATCCGTAATTTGCCCTTTGATATTCAAATTTTGCGCAAGACCGGACATAGCGAAAAAAAACAAGAAAATCCAAATAAGAAAATGTTTCATAAAATAATAGTGATTTAAAATTAACTACTTAAACTAATTCATTATGTTTTTCAGCTAATGAAATAAAAAAGAACTGTAACTCTTATGTGCTTCTCATAGGCAATCATTTTAAGGTTTCACATAGCATGGAGAATTAGCTCTCCAAAAGATTTCACCGGACAAAGGTAAATTCAAGCCAGGACTTCAGGCATCTGTATCATTCAGAATACCGCCGTTATTTTTTCAATGACAGAATTGTGGGCGAGTTTTGGAAGGATTACGACCATCATTGTGCTTATTAATGCTGATTTTTGTATTTGTTTGAGATTAAGTAGTAATTTTGAAGATAAAAATAGTATGAAAATGAAACAGAGCGGCCTATTCAAGTTAATCTTATTACTCTCGTTAGTAGTTTACTCCATAGGAGGTTTCTGCCAGCAGATTCCGACTATTAATCTGGTCATGAAAGATGGATTATCCAGCAACTATGTAACGGATATCGCTCAGGATAAGTATGGCTTCACATGGATTGCAACCAAATATGGTCTTAATAGATTTGACGGAGATAAATTTACTGTCTATCTAAAGGAGCCCTATAAAGCATTACTTAATAGTAATGATATTAATAAGATTGCAACAGATACCATTAATAATAAAGTATGGATTGCCAACAGATGGATGGGCATAAATGTATTTGATTGTGCAACACAGCAATTCTCATCTTTTTTGCATGATAAAAATCGCCCGGAAACACTGATATCCAATGAAATTAAAGATATTCTGGTCACTTCCAACGGAAATGTATGGATTGCAACAACGCAAGGATTAGATTTATATAATCCCGAGAATTCACAGTTCATACATTATAATACGTCAACCGTTCCCAACTTCCCCTCAAATGGCATTATGACATTGGCAGAAGGCAGTAATGGCGATTTATACATCGGACATACTCATGGCGGATTCACTATCTTCTCTCCGGATAACAGAAGCTTTAAAAATTTCACTCATTCACCTCTAAACAAAAATTCGCTCCCCAACAATACTGTACATTCCATATTTGTTGACGCTAATTCTAAAATCTGGATTGCGACCAACAACGGAGTGTCACTTTTTGATCCTTTCAGAGAAACATTCCGCAATTTCAAAGATGTCAGCGGGATTCACTACACGATGCAAGGAGCAGTTTATAATGTCTATAAGACTAGTGATGGACGAATATGGGTGGGTACAATATCTGATCTTTGTTATTTCGACTCCAAAGACACAGACCTGATTTTATCCGGGAAAAAGGATGTCAATCATATGTTTATCCAGGATATCTATTGGGGAATATGGATAGGCTCAAACGGCGGAGGAGCCAGTTTCATCAGCAGCACTTCATCTTTCTTTCATAGTTGGAAAATTAATAAGATTCCGGGAGTCACTAACGGCCTCAATGACAAAGAAGTATTAACAATATGTGTTGCCGACAATGGAAATGTATGGATGGGAACCGATGGGGGAGGTATCAATGTCAACAAAGATGGTAAGAATTGCAGATTTTATTCCCACGATACAGGAGAGATTTCATCAAATGCTTATCATTCTTCTTTAAAAGACTCTAATGGAGATTTATGGTTTGGAGATATGGAGATTGACATATTCTCAAAAAAAGAAAACAGATTTATCCATTATACCCCTCAAAAAAACAATTCAATAATCTATTGCCTCTTTGAAGATAACCAGAGAAATGTGTGGATTGGCAGCAGCAACGGGTTGGAAATTTACAACCTGATAACTAAGAAAAAAGATTTTCTTAATAAAGATAACAGCCAACTATTGACTAATGATATCAGAGCTGTCTCACAAGATAAAAACGGGAATATATGGATCGGTACTCTCAATAGAGGGATTAGTATATATAATCCGGAGAGCAAGACAATGAAACATATAAATGAACACACCATATTTGAGAATTGCGCAATCAACCAAATATTCAGAGATTCTAAAAACAGAATTTGGATTGCAACAACAGAAGGATTAGTCTTATTCCCTGATGAGCATTCAGATGCTTACCAATTGTTTAACACCCAAAACGGACTAGCCTGTAATTTAGTCTGTTCTATTGAAGAGGATTCAGAAGGTAATATCTGGCTGAGTACCCATTCAGGTATCAGTTGTTTCTTTGAGCCAGAAAAAAGATTTCTTAATTATGACCATAAAGACGGTACCCTATTTGGTACATATATGAACAACTCTGTCGGTAAGACTCAAGACGGAACTATTTATTTCGGCAGCATCAATGGCGTGTGCTACTTTAATCCTAATGACAGGCCTTCCAATATTATTCTTCCTCCGGTAATATTTACCGAATTCAAAGTCTATGGTAGAAATCCTCACGAAGATGCAATTGACATATCCATACCTATGACAGACGGAAAAGTCACACTCAATCATAATCAGAATATATTCAGCATAACGTTCAACGTCATGAACAAATCCCTGCAAGGTAAAGTTGAATATGCCTATAAACTGGAAGGGTTGGAAGAAAACTGGATCAATATAGGAGGAGAAAATCAAGTTGCATTTCGCAATATTCCTTATCGCAACTATAAATTGCATATTAAAGCCCGTTATAAAAACCAGGAGTGGCAAAATAATTATTCAACACTGTTCATAAGCATCAATCCTCCGTTTTGGCTCAGTTGGTGGGCTAAATTGATATATGTAGCAGGTATAGCCACCATCATATTCTTCATAATTAAATCTTATAAAAAACGCTTGCAGTTACGCAGTTCACTATCACTTGAGAAAGAAAAAGCCCAGAAACAGCAGGAATTGAATGAAGAACGATTGAGATTTTATACCAATATCACTCACGAACTGAAAACTCCATTGACGTTAATACTCGGGCCACTTGAGGACCTGCAGTGCGATTCAAGAATTCAAGAGGAACACATGAAGAAGATTTCTCTTATTCATAAAAGCACAATCCGCCTGTTAAATCTGGTCACTCAAATATTGGAGTTCCGTAAAACAGAAACTCAAAACAAGAAGTTATGTGTAATTGAAGGAAACATTGTCGAAAAGATTCAGGAAATCGGTTTCAAATATAAAGAACTGAACAGAAATGCTGATATCACATTCGATATTATTACTGATGCAGACAAAATACAGATATATTTTGACCAAGAAGTAATTTCGATGATTGTTGATAACCTTTTATCCAATGCATTCAAATATACCTATAAGGGAACCATCACGCTTGCTTTGCGGTCAGTAATAGCTAATGATATAGAATACACCGAAATTGAAATAGCTGATACAGGGATTGGAATCTCCCAAGAGGATATCTCACGTATATTCGAACGGTATTATCAAACTAATATAAGAAAAAACATACCCGGATTCGGTATAGGGCTCGCTTTAGTGAAAAACCTGGTAGATTTGCATGAAGGAACTATCCTGGTGGATAGTGAACCTAATGTAGGTTCATCCTTCCGTGTCCGGTTAATAACCAATAACTCCTATCCCAACGCCATACATATCAATACTAACCTCAAAGAATCCATAGACGAGGAGAAATTAAACAAACCCATTGTTTTAGTGGTGGAAGACGAGGGCGACATCCGTGATTATATTGCTGAAGCACTGATGGGTTCTTACGATGTTCTTGTTGCAGAGAATGGAGAACAAGGATGCCAGGCCGCCTTCACAAGTATTCCCGATATAATTATCAGCGATATAATGATGCCCGTAAAAGATGGAATCGAGCTATGCAAGGAAATTAAAAACAACATTGCAACCAGCCATATTCCTGTAATACTGTTGACAGCAAAAGACACGTTACAAGATAAAACAGAAGGGTATGATGCCGGTGCCGACTCCTACGTCACCAAACCTTTCAGCGCATCTTTACTTAAAAGCAGAGTGGCCAATCTATTAGAAGGAAGGAAAAAAATAGCTTCCTTAATATCTTCAAGCACGCATCTTAAACAATCTATCATCAAAGAATCATTAAACAAAATAGATAATGAATTCATTGAGAGAATAACAAGGATCATAGAAGAAAACTTGATGGATGAAAAAATAGATGTGCCCACAATAGCCCAGGAGTTATCAATGAGCTACTCTTCTCTTTATAGAAAAATAAAGGCCCTGACGGGGATGTCTACAGGAGAATTTATCCGTAAACTGAGGCTCAGGAAAGCAGAGCAACTATTGCTCTCAGGAAAGTATAATATTTCAGAAATAGCTCATCAGGTTGGGTTGAATTCCGTATCTTATTTCAGAGAATGTTTCAAAGAGGAATACGGAATGTCTCCATCAGAGTATATAAAACAGTTGAAGTAAACAAGAATCTCCCCTAAGTCCATTCCTTAAGGGAGATTCTACTTAAACTATTTTGTAACAATTGGAATTATCAATAAAGCATGATCTGATCCAAAACGACACCCTCGTCCAATGCCTTAATCACCAGCTTATGCGATTTTCGTTTGCTGACGGGTAGTTTCACTTTTCGAATGGCTTGATTGCGCAACACATTTTCTTTCCATTCTTCACTACGCCCTTTGGTTTCATAAGAAACGGTTTGCGGAGCCGATTTATCAACTGACAGTGTGAAACGCAGTTGTTTTTCATCCATAGGATGATTGGGTAACAAGCGTATTTCAACTTCCACAGAATCGGTCTTCCAATCATCAAAAGCAAAAGTAAGAGAAGTGTTTTTGCCAATACCTGCCGCTTTGCCCTCATATCCCAACCCTTCGCACTGTAAAGGATTTCCGGCTGTACAATCCATAGCATTCCATTTATAGGCAGGAGTTTTCTCATTTACCATAGGCGTAACGGCAGTTTCATGTGCCACACGTTTAAAGACAGGGAGTTTGCGGGGTTGGAAATCCATCATGTGAATCCACTTTCCATTTTGCAAAGCGTTATACCGACGCGTCAGTGAAGCAATGCTATCGAAAGCTGCATCACTTTGTTCCCAATCGACCTTTCCGTGACGGGCAAGTTGCGCATTCAGGAACTTCCGGTTCATTTGGTCGGCGGCTTGTACGGGATATTTTACCAATTGCATATAGGCATCCTTCCGGTGGGCAGGAAGCTTGGCCTCAACTTCTTCGACTACGGAAGACAAAGCAGCATAATCTTTCAAGCGTTCACGAATGGTCTGTTCACTCCAAGGCAGGTCTTTTACTTTCTTATAAATAGGGTCACGTTCTTCTTCACGCGTATTCCCCATAAACTCAGGCTTGCGGATATAGGCCAAGCGGTAATGTTCTTGCATCACCGGAAGCAGAGTCTTTGCGTATTCCGTACCAAACTCTCTGCCCAACCAGTTCTTCAAATGAGTTGTAACACCTTCTTCAGCCACCTGTTCTATATTCCACGCCATATCGAGGAATAGCTCAATCTGATATTCGGCAGGTTTGATATCACCCACATTCAGTACCCACATTTTCTGAATACCACGGTCATAGGCCAGTTTCATCTGCTGATAGAGCAGATACGGGCTGAAGGTACCCAGCCAAAGATAATCGTGCGGACGTCCCCAATAGGATACGTGATAATAGATGCCGTTTCCACCTTTGCGGGCTTGTTCTTCCGGCGTAGGGAAGTGACGTATATAGCCATAATTATCATCACACCAGATCAACGTGACATCATCGGGCACCTTCAATCCGGCATTATAAATGTCGAGTACT
>OHZF01000748.1_pt1 | contig 10658 bp, 4 predicted proteins | sample 1580381 | NCBI WGS metagenome assembly OHZF01 (sample SAMEA3882556, study PRJEB24775) | human gut metagenome | biome: human-associated habitat; feature: intestine environment; material: feces | place: Netherlands | collected 2009/2010 | reverse complement strand
ACCCCTCAGGCCGCTTCGCGTCCAGCTCCCCTCCAGGGGAGCCACCGCAATCATAAGGTAAGATACTGGCTCCCCTTAGAGGGGAGCTCCGGCGAAAGCCGGTGAGGGGTGGTTCCTCGCGCAGAGCCTGATAAATGAGATTTGTGACTGGGTTCATCCGGCGGCCAATGGGCTGGCCGCCCTACCGTACAGTTACCAACAAAAGGCCTGTAATTTATACGCTCCTCCGGGGCGTCGGGGACGCCGCCCCCTACGGCATAGCAAGGTATATTGCAATTTTTAAATTGTGTATTGTTCCCAGTATTTCGGCAGGGTGGGGTTCCCCGCCCTACTGGCCTGGCAAATATTTCACCGAACCTATGCCCACAAATACAAAAATGCCGCAGCAGACTATTACATCTGCTGCGGCATTTTTATTTAGAGGTTAATGGGCTGGTTACAGCTCATTGTTCGGCTGTGGGATTACTGCAGAACGCCGGTGTTCTTATCAAAGTGATAAGTACGGCCGTCGATGACTGCATCGCCCTTAGCCATGGTGCCATAGATCGGGTCGAAATAGTAACGCTTGTCAGCGCTCCAGCCCTTGATCATGTGGCCCTGTGCATCGTAACGGACCCACTTGCCGGTACCATCGGCGCGGTCAGCCCACTGGCCAGCTTCGGATTCCTGATAGACATCCTTGCTGGTGGCTTTCTTGCCCTGGTCAACGGCATCCAGCCAGTACCAAGCGTCGGAAGCCGGGTCATAGATTTCCTTGCCGCGGCCATCCAGGCCCTGGCGAACGCCCTTTTCGTACCAGAAGTCAGCGCCTTTGATGGTCAGCCACTGGCCGTCCAGAGCGATACCGGTGTACTCGTCAAATGCGCAAGGTACACCGTCAATATCGCCTGCGCCCTTAGCCATAGCGCCGGTGATCAGGTCAAAGTAGTAGGTGCCCTTATCGGTCGTCTGCCAGCCCTTGACCATGTGGCCGTTCTCATCGTAACGGACCCACTTGCCGGTGCCATCGGGCTTATCAGCCCACTGGCCGGCGGCGGATTCCTGGTAAACGTCCTTGCTGACGGTCATTGCGCCGCCCTGGACAGCATCCAGCCAGTACCAAGCGTCGGAATCGGGATCATAGATCTCTTTGCCGCGGCCGGTGGTACCCTGCTTCACGCCCTTTTCGTACCAGTACTTCTTGCCGTTTTCTTCAACCCAGCCGTTCTTCTCGCCGTACTTGGCGGTGTAGTCCTTGCCGTTGAAGTTGACAGCAGCGGTGGTAACGCCGCTGGTCTGCTTTACAGTTGCATCCACGAACTGTGCGCTTGCGCAGTTCTTATCGGTGCAGGTAAAGACAGCCATTGCGGTAATGGTGGTCTTTTCAGCAGCACCGTGAGCGGTGCGTTCCTCGGCTTCAATAGCCTGAGGTTCTTCGCTGGGGTTGGTGGGTTCAGTGGTTTCAATCTTCTTGAATTCTGCAATGATTTCAAAGTTACAATCGCTCATGACAACTGTATACGTACCACCATCTTTGACTTTATCCGTGATACTGGTCTGACCATGGCGAGCCAGCTCCAGTTCATAGCCCGTATTCGGCGTAACCGTTACAGCCATTTCTGCATCCTTCGGTGCACGTTTCAATTCAGATTTGCCATTAACTGTAACAGTTATCGTGCCACCTTCAGCCGGGTCTGCCGTAGTTACAATGCTGTACTCAACAGTCGTAAACTGTACGCTGACATTTACATTGCCGTCCGGCATTGTGAAAGTATAGGTATTTTCATCTACCTTTGTGGTGGAGACATCAACTTTGCCAGATGTAACCGTTACACCTGCCAGCTCAGTCAGCAAAGTATCTGTATCTATCGGGTTGATCTTCAGTGTAACAGTATCACCAGACTTTAGACCCTCAAGCTTTTCAGTTTCCTGTTCATTGACCGTAACTTTGCCGGCGCCGTCCTTGGTAACAGTTACTGTGTAAGTCTCGGTCGCAATTTTCTCAAACGCAGCGCTAACGGTAACATCAGCGGCGGGCATCTCGAAGGTGTAGGTGTTTTCCTTACCGTCTACTGCCTTAAAGTCGTTAATTTCTTTCTTCGTTCCGCCATCCGTATAAGTAGCTTTCAGGCTGCCGTCCGTGTACTTAAAGTTGGTATTCGGGGTAACGGTAACAGTAACAACATCCTTCGCAGCTGCGGTTTTCGGCTCTACGCCCACAGTGCCGTTTTCAACAGTACCCGCCACAGTAACGTTATACTTCTTAACCTCTTCAAACGCTGCGCTGACAGTTGCATCGCCAGCGGGCATTGCAAAGGTGTAAGTGTTGGCCTTTTCTGTGTCAGGAGTTGCTTTCAGGGTCTGATTGTCGCCGTAAGTAACCACCACACCGTCAGCCGTCAGGGTATAGCCATCCTTCGGGGTAGCCACAACGGTAACGCTGGTGCCCTCAGCAACCTTATCCAGGTCAGCTTCGGGGCTGGTGATCTTCAACGTATCCTTGTTAGCATCGGCCACCTTGACCGCATAGGTCTTGGCGGCTTTGGTAACACTGATGGTCACATCGCCGTCCGGCATGGTGAAGGTGTAAACCGTCTTAGCCTTTTCGGTGGTAGCCTGGGCTGCGGCTTCGTCCTGCGCTGCTTCCTGAACTTCAGTCAGGGCAACATCGGTATCGCCGTTCTTTGCGGTAACGGTAACGATATCGGTGCCTTCCTTTTCTACGGTCAGGGTAACGGTATCGTCCTTGATGTAGGTGTTGTTGGTGGTGCCCAGGGTCAGGGTAACGCCTTGAACTGCATCGGGCAGGGTAACAGTGTGGGGGGTGCTTTCGGTTGCGGTATGGCAATCAGAGCACAGGTACACATTGTTGCCAACGGACTTGGTTTCCAGCTCGTCCAGCTTCCAGGTATGGCCCTTGGGCAGTGCGCCGTCAGCGTACTTCTTTTCACCCTTGGTCAGGCCGTACTTGGTGGTGCGGTCCTGGGTGTAAGCGGGGGTATCGCACCATGCTGCAACGGAAACATTGGTGGTTGCGCCGCTGCTCAGGTCGCTGACCATGTCGGACATCGGCATGGTTTCAACCAGGTTAGCGCACCACATGAACTCTTCGTTCTTGTTCTTCTCGTCAGAGCTGCCCATGTTCTGGTTGTAACTCGGGTTGTAGTTCCAGGACTCGGTCTTGTAGCTCTTACGGTTTGCATAAGAAGTGCCGGAGGCATCGGTCTTGACTTCTGCCTTGCCGTCCACCAGTTCCTTATAGGTGTTGGACAGGTTGGTGCCGACAGAAACGACCAGCTGATCCTTGGTGGTGTTGATGCCGGTGATCACAGTCTGGCCCTGCTGGGTGGTGGTAGCAAAGCTGTAGCTGTCACGCAGGGTCAGGCCAGCCAGAGGATGGTTCTTGAAGGTGCCCAGATACTTCACACTGCTGGTATCCTGGGCGCTGTCCATGATAACCATGCTCATGCCGGGAAAGTGGGTATCGGGAACCATGTTGCCGTCCTTATCCTTGGTCAGCTTAATGCCGCCATAGACGGTGTTGTATTCCTTCACTTCTTCCACTGCGCCGGTGGTCGGGTCCATACGGTAGATGGCGTTGTTGACGTTGAAGTACAGCTTGCCATCATACAGTGCGGTAGAGTGTACCAGTGCGGGGTAGATCCGCTTTGCAGCAGCGTCTGCCAGGCACTCGGTGTTCAGGTTGTTTTCAACCTTGGTATGCTTATCTTTTGCACTGGTATCGATCTTATAGATGGTGCCAGCTTCGGCCAGAACCTTGGCATTGCTGTCGTCATCATTGAAGTTGCTGCTGGTTTCCTTCAGATCGTTGTAGTACATCAAGATGATATCAAACGGGTCATCCGTCTTGGTAAAGCTGCTCATGCTGAAGCCGCCGGGCCTGCTGCTGCTGGAATCCTCTTTGCGGATATAGTAGTTCGCATTACGCGGACGTGCTTCCAGAGTATCGGGGCCCTGGTTCTGCATCTTCTTCATGAACTGCTGCATCTGGGAGTTGTTACCAGAGCTGCCGGAACCAGAGTTGCCGTTGTTGCCGTTCTCGGACTGCTGGCGGCGCATGTTGTTATACAGGTTCTGGTTGGTCGTGGTATCAACGTAATAGAAGTAATTATTGTCGAAGTAGATGGGGCTGCAGATAGAGGTGAACCAAGTATCCTCGTAGCAGGTATCGGTGTAACGGGTCTCGTTCTTGTTCTCCGCCTTGGTGTAAGAGTAATGCGGCTTGCCGTTGTTCAACACAACATTGCCGTCATCATCCACATCGGGATTCTTGTTCTTGGTGTAGGTGTAGCCATCGTACAGCGAGTCAATGTAATCATAGTACTTGCTGTAACGGCCTTCCAGACCGGAGGGAGAAACCAGGAAGTTGACATGGCGCATGTCGCCTGCGTTCTCAACGCGGGTCTGGGCCATGCACTCGGTGTTCACGTCATCATAGCAGACGTCAACATAGTACCAGTTCTTGTTGGCTTCGCCGGTGGTCATCGTAGCAGAATTGCTGTCGCCCTGCAGCTTGTTGACCTTGACTGCGTTGAAGTAGTGGACGTTGTTGAACATGCCGCCGCCGAACGCATTACCGGCAACACTGGTATCAGAAGTATCGCAGTAATACAGGATCTGGGCAAAGTCAACAACAGCGTTATCGCCTACTTCATCGGGGGTCTTCCAAACTTCTTTGCCGTCAACGGTCTTTTTATAGATTTCCTTGTTGTCAGGCAAATTCTGGACCATGTAGTTAAATGCAGCTGCATAGCCCAGGCAGATGCAGCCATACTCAACGCCCTTAGCGCCGATCTCGCCGCCCAGCAGGGCACCGAAAGCAGTCGTCTGGATGGGGTCGTTGTTGCCGCCGCCGGTGATATCGCCCATGGAGCCCATATCGAATTCTGCAACCTGGGAGATCCAGTCGTGCAGGATCAGCAGCTTGGTAACATAGTCAGCGCTGTCACCCAGCTCGGCAACCTGTTTCAAGCCTTCATTACGGATGGCTTTCAGAGCTTCGCCATAGTTCATGACGTAAGACATGAACGCCTGCGGCAGCATGTTCAGCATGAATGCCATGGTGGTCGGCGGGACATCATCGTTCGGATCAATGCTGCACAATATCTTGATTGCGCCCATGGTGCCGGTGATGCTGCCATCCTCGCCCTGCTTCTGAACGCCCTTGGAGGTCCAGAACGGGGCAACCACGCCGAAGTACTCTGCTTCGTCCTGGTTGAACTGCGACAGCTGGAAGTAGTAGTAGTTCATCTGCGCAGTCGAGACATCGTAAGTATTGGTGACCTGGTTGCCCTGGTCGTCCACATACACGGCAGTCTTCTGGCTGTCGTACAGCAGCAGGCTGTTCTTGCCCTTGTTGTCGCCGCTCTGATAGGTGAAGTTCACCTTGCTTGCGTCAACCGGGTTGTTCTGCATATCGTACCAGTTGCCGTCCTTCATTGCGGACACCAGGGTAACGCCGGTGCCGCCGGAGGTGGTATCCAGGGTCGGGGTGCCGCCCACATTGATGTAGACGGAATTGTCATTCTGGTCTACCACAACGCTGACCGGCATGGTCATTACCGGCTGGGTTTTGATTTCTTCGCCGCAGACAGCGCACTTGAAGGTGACGCTGGTGCATTCCCAGTCAATGGTAACGGGAGCGCCGGCAGAAATTTTGCCGGTTTCGCTGTCATAGAACAGCTGGGCGTTGCTGTAGTCAGCGGCCAGCTCGCCCTCGATCTTCTTCATTTCCCAGTTGAAGGTAGCAACAAAGTTGCCATCTGCATTCTTGGGCACGGCATGGTTCTGGCAGGGCAGGGCGGCAATGTCGTCGGTGCGGGTGGTGGGTTCCTTGTATTCCTTCTTAACCGGGCTCTTGTCAGCGGGCACGCTGGCAGAGTAAACGGTCTTGCCGGCAGCGCCGGGCTTTGCCTCGGTGGTATCCTTGGTTACGGTGCCTTCTACCTTCTGGTAGGCATCGCCCTCTTTACAGGTATACACAGCGGTGTAAGCCCAGCCGTCATCGGTCTTGGTCCAGTAACCATCGGGGGTTTCCTTCCAGGTATGGGTGTGGCCATCCTCCGGGTTGGTGTCATTCCAGTACCATTTCGGCTCGCCATAGGTATGGCCGTCCGTAGCGGCGCTGGCCGCAAAGGTATCGGAGTTTTCAGCAACGTAAGCCTGTGCGTAGCTGTCAGCCTGCTGCGCAATCACTTCATCATCGCTGTTGGTCATGGACTCCATCGCAGAGGTCATGCCGGAGCTGCCGGTAAAGGTAACGGCGGTCACAACGCCTGCGGCGTTCGTCTCATAGCCCAGGTCGGTAACGGCGCTGGACAGATGATACGTTTTGATGGTGGCAGCCATCACCGATGCCATCTCGTCCTTGTTCAGGCCATAGGCTTCGGTGTTGATCTTGCCGGCTGCGGCGTTGGCGTACATGGCATCGGCCAATGCATTTTCCAACGCTGCAAGGCTCATGCCCGCCTTGCTCTGTGCAGTCGCTTCCAGCTTGGCATCGTCCTGCTCCAGTTCATGCACTTCGCCCTGGGCAGCCAGCGTTTGGGCTGTCTGCTTGATCAGGTCTGCGGTGCTGGTGAACTTGGGCAGGGACTGCACAGCGCTGGCCGCGCTTGCTGCGCTAGCTGCAACAGACTGCGCTACCGAAGAATCAATCTTGGTAGTTTCGGCTGCTGCGGGAAGCGCCACGCTTTGGGCAACCATGGCTGCTGCCAACACGGATGCACCAAAACGCTGAAGGTTTTTCTTCATAGTTTTATCCTCCCTTAAGTGTTACTACTTTCCCCTTTTGTGTGAAAAGTGGTACGGCAGATGTGCGGCACTTTGCAGGTGTTGTTTGCAAAACGCCTGGTTGTGCTCCCCTCGGTCTGGCGATCCCCTGCCGGGCTGCGGCCTGCTTTTGGGGCTTTTGGCCCCGGCACAGCGGCTGACAAAACGTTGTACCGGCTGCATGCCTTGATCCCGCAAATGATAACCTTTCCGACACATCTAGGTATATACATTATATCACAGTTGCCAGAATTTGCATAGTTCATTAGAGCGGTTTCTAGGTAAATTTTTGTCCTTGAATCAACTGAAACCTGTTTTTCGCACATTATTTGCGCTGCGGTGCGGTGACCCTTTGGCGGTATTTATTAACATTTTTGAATGGTTTATTCCTGATTTTATCAAATGATTAAACATTTACCCCGATAATGTTCTTTGCAATCTCTTAATACAATCATCCGGTATTGTGATCGCGCATTTTTTGCCATTTCGGTTTGGCTTGTTGTTGAGAGATTTGGCAGAGATTGGAGGAAACTTGAAGGGAAAATTGGAGGTTGAGAATTGCCCATTATAAATTGTACTGTAGAGAGCGTTCCTGACCGTTCCGAAAACTTAGGGATAGATCACCCCTTGCCCCTTAACCGCGACCTGAAATACGCCTTTCCAAGGTAGGGCGGTGTGAGTACCCCCTCCTGCTCCACTTTTTCAAAGTTCCGAATGGTGTCCTCTCCCCTATCTACAATTCCTGATGTTTTCATGATGCCTTCCTTGGTCTTCCACACCCGGCCTTTGCCCCCTCCCCGTCCCATAAGTCGTACACAACAAAAAGGCCCCTGCCTTAACAGCAGGAGCCTTGAAAGCTATATCACAAGCCGAAAATTACTTCTCGATCTTGGAAACAACGCCGGAACCAACAGTGTGGCCGCCTTCGCGGATAGCGAAACGCATGCCTTCTTCCATGGCAACCGGGGTGATCAGCTCAACGTGCATATCAACGTTGTCGCCGGGCATGCACATCTCAGTGCCTTCGGGCAGGGTGATGATGCCGGTAACGTCGGTGGTACGGAAGTAGAACTGAGGACGATAGTTGTTGAAGAACGGGGTATGACGGCCGCCTTCTTCCTTCTTCAGGACGTAAACATGGCCATCGAAAGTGGTGTGGGGATGAACAGAGCCGGGAACAGCCAGAACCTGGCCACGCTCGATCTGGTCACGGTCAATACCACGCAGCAGAGCGCCGATGTTGTCGCCAGCCTGAGCGAACTCGAGGCTCTTGCGGAACATTTCCAGACCAGTGATGGTGGTGGTCAGCTTCTCTTCCTTCAGACCAACGATTTCCATCTGATCGCCGACATGAGCAGTACCACGCTCAACACGACCGGTAGCAACGGTGCCACGGCCGGAGATGGTGAAGACATCTTCGATCGGCATCAGGAACGGCTTGTCCAGATCGTGAGTCGGGGTCGGGATGTACTCGTCGACAGCCTTCATGAGTTCCTTGACGGACTCAACCCACTTCTCGTGATCCGGAGCGTCGTCGTGCAGCGCGCCGTAAGCGGAGGTGTGGATGACCGGGCAATCGCGATCGAAGCCATTTTCGTCGAGGAGGTCACGGACCTCTTCCTCAACGAGCTCGATGAGCTCGTCGTCGTCGACCATATCGCACTTGTTCAGAGCGACGAGGATCTTCGGGACGCCCACCTGACGAGCGAGCAGCACGTGCTCGCGGGTCTGAGCCATCGGGCCGTCGGTGGCGGCCACAACGAGGATAGCGCCATCCATCTGGGCAGCGCCAGTGATCATGTTCTTCACGAAGTCGGCGTGGCCCGGGCAGTCGACGTGAGCGTAGTGACGCTCAGCGGTCTGGTACTCGATGTGGGCGATGTTGATGGTGATACCGCGGGCGGCCTCTTCCGGAGCGGAATCGATCTGGTTGAAGTCGTACTCCGGGTTGACATCCGGGTACTCCTCGTGCAGCACCTTGGAGATGGCTGCAGTCAGGGTGGTCTTGCCGTGATCGACGTGGCCGATGGTACCAATGTTAACGTGCGGCTTAGTACGCTCGTACTTTTCCTTTGCCATGTGTTTTGTCCTCCTGGACGTCTCGTAGTAAGCCTTGAACTCACTTCAAGGCACTCGCTACATTTTACTGGGTTTGACGGGTTTGTGCCACTTTGGAGCCCGAACCCAGTCAGCGCTACAAAATACTAGCGCTGACTGGAGACAGTTTCCACTTCAGTGGCAGCGCGTGTCACTCGCCGCGCTGGGCCTTGATGATCTCCTCGGAGACGTTCTTCGGAACCTCAGCGTAGGAGTCCATCTGCATGGTGAACATTGCGCGGCCCTGGGTCTTGGAGCGAAGGTCGCCGATGTAGCCGAACATTTCGGACAGCGGAACCTTGGCATCGATGACCTTGACACCGGTGGAGTCGGTCATGGACTGGATGGAACCACGACGTGCGTTGATGTCGCCCATCACATCGCCCATGTACTCTTCCGGAGTACGCACTTCCACGGCCATGATCGGCTCGAGGATGACCGGCTTGGCCTTCGGAGCAGCTTCCTTGAAGCACATGGAACCTGCGATCTTGAAGGCCATTTCGGAGGAATCGACGTCGTGGACCTGGCCGTCGGTGACGGTAGCCTTGACGCCAACCACCGGGAAGCCGGCGAGCACGCCGGATTCCATGGCTTCCTGCACACCAGCATCGATGGAAGGAATGAATTCCTTGGTGATGTGGCCGCCGGTGACCTCGTTGACGAACTCGTAGGTCTCGCCGTTCTCGGTGTCGAGCGGCTCGAAGTTCATCAGGACCTTTGCGAACTGGCCGGAACCACCGGTCTGCTTCTTGTGCGTGTATTCCTGGTTCATGACGGCCTTGCGGATCGTCTCACGGTATGCAACCTGCGGGTTACCCACGTTGCACTCCACCTTGAATTCACGACGCATACGGTCGACGATGATGTCGAGCTGCAGCTCGCCCATGCCGGAGATCAGGGTCTGGCCGGACTCTTCGTCGGTCTTCACCTGGAAGGTCGGATCCTCGTCGGACAGCTTCGCCAGAGCGATGCTCATCTTCTCCTGGTCGGCCTTGGTCTTCGGCTCCACGGCCACCTCGATCACAGGATCCGGGAAGGTCATGGATTCGAGGGAGATAGGCGCCTTTTCGTCGCACAGGGTGTCACCGGTGGTGGAGTTCTTGAAGCCGACGCAAGCGACGATGTCGCCGGCGGCAGCGTCGTCACGGTCGATACGCTCGGCGGCGTTCATCTCGAGGATGCGGCCGAGGCGCTCGCGCTGACCGTTGGAAGCGTTGACCACGTAAGAGCCGGACTCGGCGCGGCCGGAGTAAACGCGGACATAGGTGAGCTTACCGACGAACGGGTCGGTCATGATCTTGAAGACCAGGCCGGAGAAGGGCTCGTCGAAGGAAGGATGACGCTGGATCTCCTCGCCGGTGTCCGGATCGGTACCGGTGACGGCCTCAACGTCGAGCGGGCTGGGCAGGTAGTCGACGACAGCGTCGAGCAGCTCCTGAACGCCCTTGTTCTTGTAGGCGGAGCCCACGAAGACGAGGTTGAGCTCGTTGGCCAGAACGCCCTTGCGCAGAGCAGCCTTGAGCTCCTCGACGGTGAAGTCCTCCTCCATGAGGATCTTCTCCATGAGCTCGTCGTCAAAGCTGGCAGCAGCGTCGAGGAGCTCCTCGCGCTTGGTGGCAGCGATGTCGGCAAACTCAGCCGGGATCTCGTCCATCGGCTCGGGGTAGGTCATGCCCTTCTCGTCGGCCTTGAAGTCCCATGCGGTCATGGTGACCAGGTCGATGACGCCCCAGAAGTTGTCCTCGGCGCCCATCGGGACCTGAGCGGCCACGGCGTTAGCGTCGAGACGA
>OHZF01000742.1_pt1 | contig 10711 bp, 6 predicted proteins | sample 1580381 | NCBI WGS metagenome assembly OHZF01 (sample SAMEA3882556, study PRJEB24775) | human gut metagenome | biome: human-associated habitat; feature: intestine environment; material: feces | place: Netherlands | collected 2009/2010 | reverse complement strand
CTTGCGTCGGCCGCGTTGGCTGTCTGCATGGTTGCGATTGCTCCCGTGCATAAGGTGGCTGCGGCTGCGATGCCTGCCACCAGCGTCTTCATCGACGCATGTGAGATGTGCGAAAAGCTCATGAATATTCCTGTTTTCACGATTGGATATTGAAAAGTCCTCTTACGGATTGCTTAGGCTACGTTGGTATTCCTCGTGCGATCCGTAAGAGGACTTGAGCAATTGCTAGCGCTAGTCGCGGTTGCGGCGCGTCAGCATGATGGCGGCTCCCGTCAGCAGGACGATCATTCCTACGACGGCGATGCCGATGACATTGCTGCCGGTGCTGCTGATTGCGGCACTGACTTCAGACTTGGAAACCGGCTTGTTTCCAGGCTTGGCATTCGGCTTGGGGTCGGTCTTGTCGTCGTCCGGCTTCGGTGCTGGCTTGAGTTCAAGTCCGGCGATGGCCTCGGTCAGCTGCTTGACTGCGGCATCCGCATCAGCTTGGGTGGCGTTCTCATCGTTCAGCACCTTGGAGGCGGCATCCACTGCTTCAGCCAACTTCTTGGCGCTGGCTTCGGTGTAGAGGTCACCGCTGACGCCCTGTGCCTGATCAAGAACCGTCTTCAACTCAGTGGTGTCGGCTTTCTTCACCAGTGTCTGCTGAGCTTCTTCAAGCTGCTTGATGGCCGCATCCACCTGATCCTGGGTGGCGCTCTCGTCCGCATACACCTTTTGAGCGTTACCCATGGCTTCGGAGAATGCCTTCCAGCTGTTCGGCGTGAAATTAGCTTGTTGCACGGAACCGGCTGCGTTGATGGCGGATTCGAGCCTGCTCTTGTCCACGCTTGGTTCCGGATCAGGGGTTGGATCCGGGTCAGGAGTCGGTTCCGGATCAGGAGTGCTTTCCACAGCATGCACGCCCCACTCGGCAACCGCCAGACCGAAGGTGACGCCCTCGGCGGTCGGCGGATCAAGCACCAAGCGCAACGACGTGGTCTTCACCGGAGTGAATGTGGCCACGCTCCAGCCTTGAGCATCGTCAGAGGCACGTGAGGCCGGGGAATTACGCACGGTGGAGTATTGCGCATTCTCCACATCCTTCCATATACCATCAGAAGCCAAGTACTGAATCTTCCAGCTGTCCGGAACATCCAAACCACCCTTGGCATCATTACGCTCCGCGAAGTTGGCCCAGAACTGCACACGGCTGGAATCGACGGTGGCTTCCTTGCTCCAGGTGTACTGCGCGTACATGCCAGCGGAAGCTTGGCCCCAGCTGCCCCACACGCGGCCATTCACATCGGCGTCATCATCAGACGGCCACGTATCGTCAACCAGCACACCATCGTTGAGCTTGCCGGAAGCCGGAGACCAGCTCGCCTCGGCACTCACCGTGGTGTCAATGGCCCTGCCTTCAATCCAACCAGTCAACGGAGTATCGGGCTCCGGCTTGGGATCCGGCGTCGGCTCAGGATCAGGATCGGCACCACCATTCGGATCGGCGACCACATGCACTGTAATCTTGGCCTGCGAGCTTGAACCCTCAGCCGTGCCGGACACCTCATAATCGCCGATGGTGTCCAACCTGACGCCGGCAACACTTGCCTCATCCCACATAACCGTGCGATCGTCAAGCATGCCGTTGGGGAATCGCACCGGAACCACAGACGGCAAAGCCACCGACTTGGAATTCTGGTACACCGTCTGTTCGATCGGCTGAGCCGCACCAGCAGTCTGAGACTGCGCGTCGGAACGCACGCCAATAGTGGCCTTGGTTCCAGCGAGCGCGCCAATAACCGTTCCGGAAACCGCAAACTCGCTATCGGAAGCAAGCTGATCGTCAGTGATGGCATCCCACGCAACACTCAAGTCACGACGGGAACCGTCCGTATAGCTGGCACTCACCGTCTTCGGCAGATTCACATCGGCAGCCTTGCTGCCAGTCTGCACCATACGATTCACGCCATCCACGCTCACCGGATCAAGCGCATACGCCTCAAATTCGGTAGCACCAACAATGGCACCCTTCGGGAACAGCACACGCAACTTGTTCGTCTCCACCGTTTCGGCAAAACGAACCTCATTGCCTTCACCCTGCATCGTGGTATAAGACTGGCCGGCGGCAAGCTTCACATCCTGCCAATCGCCATTCTCATCCGCATACTGCAACTTCCACGACTTGACCATCGGCACACCGCCACCGTCAGTCCAGAAGAACAGCTTCGCCTTCTTCAACGGAACAGTGCCATCCCAGGCAAGCTGCAGCCACGGCTCGGTACCGGTATTGTCACCCCAATTATTCCAGGTCTCATTCGGAGTATTGGTATACAACACCTGACCGTCGATAACCTTCTTGGCATTGTCCTTCGCCTGATATGGATTGGTGAAGCTGGCGCTCGCAGTGGACTGTGAAGCCACATTCACCGTGCCGTCGGAAGGAATGCCGTGAACGGTGACTTCCTTGAAACCGGTCTTCTCACCGTCGAATGCGGTGAGTTTGAGCATATAGTCACCCTCACGGTTGAACGTGACCGTAGTGTTGGCAGCGGTTGCGTCGACGAACTTCGCTTCGCCGTTTTCAGGGCCAGACACCTGCTCCCATGTGGTGGTGAGCGTGTCAGACGGCAGGCCGTCGTCCTTCACCGTGCCCACCAGCTGCGCACCGGACGAGGTGCTGCTGGCAATGTAGGCGTCAACGCTTGGCGCCTGGTTCGTAGTTTCGCCTTCCGGCGCAATGTCGGTTTCGTAGGCCTGAATCTCCTTCAAGCCAATGGCCTGACCTGCTTGCGGAGTGAAGGTGGCACGAATGGCTTTGGCCACGACCTTGGAGAACTGCACGCGGTTGTAGTTGGCTCCCGCGTAAGTAGGCGTACGCACCTGGTTCGGCAGGACATGCCATGCGCCGGCCTCATCCTGATATTCAAGCGTGTACACCGACGGCTCACTGTAGCCGGCAATCGTCTGGCTGGACGAGGTCTGGTAGAAGTACAAACGCACGTCGTCGATGTTCTGCACGCCGTTCTTGAACGTTACGGTCAGCGAATCCTTGGCGTTCTTGGATCCCTTGGTGCCCCAGAAGGATTCCATCACGTTCTTGCCGTCCACTGCATTGGTTGCCGGGTAGCCCTTGGTTTCGTAAGTGGCTTCCACATCGGCGTCCTTGGCCACGTTGGCCTGGCTCTTGGACGCTTCGTCCACGTTCTGTCCGGACTGCGCGAAGATCTGCGTAACCCTGCTGTTCGATGCGTAGGTCACTTCGTTGGCGTTCGGCATGGTGGCGGTGGTCGCGCCGGTGATCACCGCTCCGGAATCATCGGCAACCTCAACGGTTCCACTGGCCGGATCGTAGATGAGGTGGGCGAGCTTATCGGAGGTGAACACGGCGTTGCCGTCCACATACAGGGTGTATCCCTTCGGAGCGTTGTAGGCGCCGTCGTTGTTCCATACGATCGACAGATCCTGCCCGTGGTAGCTCAGGTTGTTGACGGTGAAGTGGTTCCAACCGGGAATCTCGATCGGATTGAGTTCAATCTTGTTGTCTTCACGCGGAACCATACCTGCCACGTCTTCCACAATCGTCCAGTTGGTGGTGCCAAGCTGGGTGTGGTGAATCCAGGAACGGTAGGTGATCTTTCCACCGTTCTTGCTGGCGTCGGCGTTCTTCTCCGGAATCGTGCTTCCTGCGGAATTATTATCCATATTCCAGAATTCGTTCTGGTCCGGATACTGGTTGTCGCCTCCCTGATAATGCGAGAACGCCACCCAATACAGCAGTTTCTTGAACGATTCGTTCGTGATATATCCGTTGTCTGCAGCATTATAATCACGGATTCCCGCAGAATAGATTTGCAGCAGCGGAGTTGCATTGATAATGGAGAAATTGTTTGATCCTGGGAAATTCAGCGCCTTCTTGTCTGCCTGATTCGCGGTGAAGAACGGGAAAATCGGGAATTCGTCGGCATCTTCGAACAAGCGCAACGCACTATCGTAATCATCATTGCCGATCGGCATCAGACCTTCGGAATACGGATAGTAGTTGTTGAGTTCCTTGTATTTCGCGAATTGACCGTCGTTCAGCCACTTGTGCAGCAGCAGTTTGCTGTCGGAATCCCACAGGTTGTCGAGCACATCCTGCTTGATGGCGTCGGCGATCTGCTGCATTTCAGCGGCTTTTTCGGTGTCTCCGGCAGCCTTGTATGCTTGCGCGGCGGCATTGGCGTTGGCCCACATGTTGGCGGAACCGTCGGCACGGTCCATACGCTGGCCGGAACGACCGGGTTCGGAGAACGACACCGCGTCGGCATCGTTACCGGTCATGGACCACCACGACCAGTCGATCAGCTTGTTGCCGTTGCTATTCTGGTTGTCGTTGCTGTCTGGCTCGCTTTGCGAATTGAGCAGACCTTTGACATCTTCGGAACCGTAATCACCCAACGCTTCAGCCAATGATGACGGGCCGCCGTGCACCTTGTAGGAGTCCCAACCGGCCTTGGTGATGTACTGCGTGTAGCTGTGGTTCCAATTGGCTGGATCGCCCGGATTGTCGTGGTAGTAGTAATACCCGGACTGGCCTTTCTTGGCTGTCTGCCCGGCCGACACCCAAGTGCCGTACGAGTATTCGGCGTTACGGAACCACTTGGTGTCGTTGATGAACATGCCGGATGTCAGCACGATCTGGTTGTTGTATCCGAGCACGCCTTCGATGGAGGTCGGATACTGGAACGTATTGCCCGGCATATTGGCATCCAACATGTTGAAACGGCTCAGCCACCAGCGGTAGAACACGGTTTTGTCGATATTGTGTTCCTGGGTTTCCACGTAAGGAATGTTATCGACCCACCACTGGTTGTAGGTGGTCACGGAATCCTTGTAGGAAGCGGCCGGATCGGTGAGATCGCCGTTGAATCGGGCTTCGTATTCCGCGGTGGAGTCCGGCAACTCGTTGGCGATCAGGCCAAGCTGCAGCTTGGTGGTTTGTGGCACGTTCGCTTCCAAGGTGAGGGTGGAAGCGAGTTTGCCGTCCTTTACGGTGAAACCGTTGCCGGAGAACCGTGGATAGATGGTGGTCAGATCGTTCTTCACATTGAAGCGACCGGTCAGTTCAGTGTCGCCGTCATTGCCGTCTTGTGCGAATGGCGAGGCTGCTGTCAGCGTTACGTCACCGCCGGTGGTGCTGGTGATGGTGAAATTCGCGACCATCACATTGGTGTAGGTGATGTACTTGACTTCGGTGACGGTAATGGTCTTGTCGCCGTTGGTGAATTCCGTGGTGAAGTAGCTTGGCGTCTGCTTGCGCTTGTCGGTGTTCTCGCGCAGGGTCTGCTTGGAACCGCCAATGCTTACCTCAACGGTAAAGCCGTCGTTGCCGGTCTGATCCCAGTATGCGACATCTCCTACGAAACCAAGTGCTTCCGGCGTATGCGTGTACATGAATGCGGCACGGCCACGTGAGAACAGGTATTCGTTCTTGTCTGCGCCCGCATAGTTGTAGTCGCCAGCATCGTTGGTGCCGGTACCGTTTGGTGCGGTGCCTGTGCGCGTCAGCATCTTGTCGATCCAGAAGTCGTGTGCGGTGTCGGTTCCGGCACCGTTGGCAACATCCGCATCGAACACCTGCTTGAGGTAGCTTGTCGAGGGATCGAAAGCGACGCCGGTGCCCGGAATCGGGTCGGCGGCCCCCTTGAAACTCGGATACCCCATGGCAGAGTTCGGATTGGCCAGCGCGTCATTGGCGTATGCGGTCGTCACACCGCCAGACAACAGTGTGGCCACTGCCGTCAGCACGCCCAATGACGTGACAATCCCTTTCTTCCTTGTTGATGGTGTCATCAATTCCTCCTACATGGACCATCGTTGGCCCTTGGTTGCCAAGGCTCGTTCCCTGGCATCCAACTTTCTTTCTGTAGGAATGAGAGTCGTGCGATGGACATGAGATTGGAGCGTCCACCGACATTTCAAGAATACATGACGCGAATACGGTTTCGCAAATTTTCTTTCAGTTTTCTCCAATGCTTTTCTAAGTGAACTGCCATACGATGGCTTTTATGCGAAAAGGAAAGTTTTCGCATTTTCCCGTCTTATACTAGGGGCTATGACAAAACCGGCCACCCCATAAGGGGCAGCCGGTCTCTCATTCCAGTCAGCGCGGCGCATTCGGCTCCAATCGATCACGCCGCGCTCACCCGCTTCCCGGCACCATGGCACTCATAGCGCCGGGGAGCAAGTCTTTCTTTTGTTTAGCTGCGCAACCACACGTTCATTTGGCCGAGTTCGCGGTTGGCCCATGCGTAGTAGGGCACCAGCTTGAGCGACGTCCGCTCATCTGAGGCGTCACGCTGAGCGGACATGTACAACGGGGCGTCCACGGCATCCGCAGCCTCACGAACGGCAGGCAACGTCACCGCGTCAACACCTCCAAGCAAATCACTCTCGAAAGTAACCGTGGCATCCGCGGCATCCACGCCATCAGCAAGACGGTACGTCCACAGATCGCCGGCATTATCGGCTTGCTCCGCGCAATAGACGAGCGGACCTCGCATCACCGCAACACGACCTGCATCGCAACGCACATGAGAGTTGGCACGCACCAATCGCACTGCCATATCAAGATCCAGCACCACATGCAATGCAGTTCCCGGAGCAACTGCGAAATATACGAAACCGTTTTCCGGAGCCGTCTTCACAGCAACACCATCGCATGTCAGCGCATAGGAATCAGCCGACCATGTGGGAATACGCACGCCGAAACGTACCGAATCAGCCGCCTCAGCGGGCAATTCCACCATGTACTCAATATGACCGTTCCACGGAAAATCGGAACGCTGCTCCACATGCAACCCGGAATCAAAACTTGCCTGATTCGCAATGAACTGGTGAGCGAGCACCGTGCGACCGCCGTCACGTTCGGTATACACATAACGGTCCACCGACGCGATCAATCGCGCGACATTAGCTGGGCAGCATGCGCAGCCAAACCAATCGACACGATGCGAAAGCACATGATGCCGATCCGGATTGTCCAAACCGTCCGGCGAAGTCTCCAACGCATTCACATAGTAATACTGCTTGCCATCAAGGCTGATGCCCGCGATGGCACCATTGAACAGCTCACGCTCAAGCACGTCGGCATATTCACCATTCGGTTCCAACAGAAGCATTTGGCGGGCAAACATGCTCATCGCCACAGAAGCGCACGTTTCGCCATACATGGTGTCGTTCGGCAGATCGTAATCGTACGTGAACGACTCCCCCACATGTGTGGAACCGATCGCACCCGTTACATACATGCGTTTCGACACGATGTTGTTCCAAAAACGATGCGCCGCATCCAGCAAGCCCTGATCGCCGGTAATACGCGCCACATGTGCGATTCCAGTGCATAAATAGGCCACGCGCACAGCATGGCCGTCAGCGGTCTGCTGCTCGCGCACCGGCTGCGCGGCTTGGAAGTACGTGGGCTTGTAGAATCCCAGATCCCGGAAAATGTAGTCGTTGTCGACAGCGGCGATCTGCTTGGCGTAGAACTGCGGATCCTGACCACGCACGTCGATGAGATACCGCGCCAGATTCAGATAGCGCTCCTCACCGGTCGCATCATACAGCTTCGCCAACGCCAATTCGATTTCCGGATGTCCATCAGCACCGTGGATCTTGCCGTCCTCCGGGCCGAAATTGGCATCGATGCAATTCGCCATACGGCACGCCACGTCAAGCGCCTGCTGGTTACCGGTCACCTCATGATAGGCGACAGCAGCCTCAATATAGTGGCCCATGACATACATTTCATGGCTTTGCTGAATCAGTGTGAAACGCTCACGATGCGCCCATTCACCGGTTTTGATTTGGTACGGAGTGTCCAAATATCCGTCCGATTGTTGCGCACGTGCGATGAGGTCGACGGTTTTATCGCACAGTTCCCGCAATTGCGGATCAGGATGATACGACAGTGCGTAAGCCGCTTCCTCCAACCACTTATATATGTCGGAATCCTGGAAGACCATGCCATGAAATTCACCGGCCTCATCACCGGCTGCGATACGCAGATTCTCCACGGCATGACTTTTATTATCGGCAAGCTGATTGCCAGCCGGATCATCCGGAACTTCAGTGGCAATCTCATCATTCATCACACCCCACTGATAGGGAATGACGGATTCAACGATCTGGTCGCGACGCTGCTTCCAGAAAGGAGAAGTAATAGTTACATTCATGATATTTCCTTAAGATTAAGGACTTCGCCAGCCCTTGACGGCTCTTGGCTACTCCGCCTTCGGTTCTGCTCAGGCCGGAGCCTGGAAACAGTCCACTGGGCTGTCTCCCAAGGGCTGACATCGCCAGGTGTCAGCCCTTGACGGCTCCAGCCATAAACCCTTTGACGTAGTACTTCTGGAGGGCTAGGAAGAGGATGGCTGCGGGGATCATCAGAATCACGACGCCAGCTTCGGTGGCACCGTAATCAATGACGCCCATAGTCTGCTGACGCATGTTCACCAAAGCGAGCGGCAGCGTGGCGTTCGACGAACTCGACAGGTACAGCGGAATCATGAAATTGTTCCAAGCCTCAAGGAAAGCAAGCAGACCGACAGTGACCATCGACGGCTTGACGACCGGCACCAGAATCTTAATCAGCGACTGCAGGGAGTTGCAGCCATCGACCATGGCGGCCTCTTCCATATCCTTCGGAATCGCATCGAAAGCATTACGCATGATGAACGTGCTCATCGGCAGCTGGAACAAGGTAATAACCAAACCGACACCCAGCAAGGAATCGTTCAGACCAATATCCTTGTACCACACCATCAGCGGAATCAGCAGAGACGCATACGGCACCATCAAAATGGACAACGTCACCATGAATCCGAGATTGCGGCCCGGATAGTCGAAACGGGAGAACGAATAGCCTGCGAGCGTGCACACCACCACGGAGAACACCACGGCGACCAACGTCACCACCACCGAGTTGAACAGGTACTTCGGCAGGCCTTCCTGGTAACCGAACAACGTCAGATAGTTGTTCACACCCCAGCCCTTGGATTGTGCGGAACCAGGCTGCGGACTGAACGAGCAGACCACCACCCAGATCAGCGGCGAAATGAAGACCAGAGCCAGCAGACCTTCGAGAATATAGACGATTACGCGCTTCCACAATGGAGTAGTCATGTGAGTTCCCTCCCCTTGCTCACTTGGTGTTGTCGCGCATACCGCGCATCTGGATGGAATTGATCACCACGAGGGCCGCAAGCACGATCAGCGACAGTGCGGCCGCCATGCCCAGATCCTTCTTGGAATCGAATGCGAAGTTGTAGATGAGCTGCACCACGGTCATGGTGGAATTGTTCGGACCGCCCTTGGTCAGAATGAAGAACTGGTCGAACGCGAGGATGGAACCGGTGACGCAGTAGATCAGGCACATCACGATGGTCGGCTTCATCAGCGGCAGGGTGATGGAACGGAAAATGCGCCACGTGCCAGCACCGTCCATGCGCGCGGCCTCATACAGGTCGCCCGGAATGGCCTGCAGGCCGATCATCATGAGCAGCATGTAGTAGCCGGAGAAACGCCAGACGATCACAATAATGGTGGCCCACAGCGCGCTCTGGCCGGTGGCGAGCACGGAGCCGCCCTCATCCATCAATCCGAAGAAGCTCAGGATCTTGGTGACGGGGCCCACCTGCGGGGAGTACAGCGCGTAGAACAGCAGCGAAGCACGTGCGCAGCATATTGTTCCACTTGGTGCTTTCCTGCACGATCAGCGCCAGGCCAAGGCCGAGCACCAGCAGGAAAATCGTGACGATCACGGTGTATTCAAGTGTGAACAACACCGACTGTCCGAGCAGTTTATTTTCGAAAACCTTGACGAAATTCTCAGGGAAATTCCAACCACGGTTACCGCCCATCAACGACCAGCGGGAACCGGCCATGATGACGAGCAGTACGATTGGCACGAAGAACAGCATGATGATCATCAGCCAATCAGGCAGCGCATACAGCAGGCCACGACGGGTTGCCTCCGCCTTGGCCTTGGAACGATGCGTCTTCACTGGCGCAGCGTTCTTGGAAACAGTAGTCATATTCCCTCCTTGGAACACTTTTGGCGACTCTCTCTTGAATCGTTCGGGGTTTTCGACATAAATGGCCAAGCGATTGGATATGCGTTTGGAAGTGCGATTCCGTCTCGTGCGGCCGTTGAAATCCGCCATGAAGACCGACATTGTTTTTGAAGTATTGTCGATCTCCATGGCAGACCACAACTGTGGTCTGTCGATTTTTGTTTTCGATATTCAGTTATTCGATATTCAGTTGTTCTTAAGTTATGTAAATCGGGGAAAGGAGAAAAAGGAGGAGAAGTTCGTTTTCAGTGGCTCACCTCACTGACCCAGCACGTCGGTGATAGCCTGGTTGTCGGCCTTGAGATCGCCATCGCCCCAGACTGCGTTCTGGATGAGCAGCTGCCACGGGGAACCGGCTGCGTTGAAGGCCTCATTGAAAGCTGCGGACTTCGGGGTCTGGCCATTGCCGTCGATGATTACGGAGTTGATGGTCTGGACGCGAGGATCGGCATCGTCGTAGGCGGTCTTCAGGGTCTGGATGTTGGATGCGGTGTCGCCGTTGGCTGCGAAGACTTCCTTCTGGGCGTCATCGCTCATGAGCCATGCGAGGAAGTTCCAAGCCTGAGCGACGTGCTTGCAGTCCTTGGAGATGCCCATGGCATCGCCGCCGAGGAACG
>OHZF01000740.1_pt1 | contig 10728 bp, 6 predicted proteins | sample 1580381 | NCBI WGS metagenome assembly OHZF01 (sample SAMEA3882556, study PRJEB24775) | human gut metagenome | biome: human-associated habitat; feature: intestine environment; material: feces | place: Netherlands | collected 2009/2010 | reverse complement strand
CGCTGACGCCCGCACAGCCTCCCGCGCCGCTGGTTCCTGCCCCGACTTTCAGCCTTTTCCGGTACTGATGTTGCTGCGGACGCATACTTGCTGTGCTGACGACTCCCAAAATCGCTATATGTGGCAGATAAGAGACTGCCGAGAAAGTGATTTCCGCTATATGTGGCACTTTCCTTCGCGAAGATGCCCCCATACCTTCGATTTCGTACCCTCTAACAGCTCTTGCCCGCGGAGAACTGCCACATATAGCGCAAATCGATTTTGCGGAACCGGACAATCTGCCACATATAGCGGGAATGACGTGCTAGACTAATGGCTCGTGCCCAAAAGGCACATCTTGCGGATGTAGTTCATCGGTAGAACGAAAGCTTCCCAAGCTTTAGAGGCGGGTTCGACTCCCGTCATCCGCTCCATTCGAAACCCTTGGAATCGTTGGAATTCCAAGGGTTTTTCTATTGCCGTAAAAGACCCGTGAAGTCAACTTCGCGCCGCGCAACTGTCGGTTGCGTCGCAAAATTTGGTTGCGAATCGCAATGCAACCGAAAGATGGTGGCGTGGAACGCGACGTTTATGACAAGCTGTTGCTTGGCAATCGCCAATAATCGCAAGTCGAGGCGATATGGAAACTCGACGAAAGGGCGGACATGAGTTTCAAAGAGAATCTGCAGTATCTGCGCGGTTCGCGCAACATGACGCAGGAACAGCTGGCCAATGGCGTTTCCCGGCAGGCAATTTCGAAATGGGAGTCCGAGAAGGCATACCCCGAAATGGACAAGCTGCTGATGCTTTGCGACATGTTCGGCGTGACGTTGGATGATTTGGTCATGGGCGACGTGCGCGCGTCGGCGGGCTGTGGGGGTGCGGGACGCGTGGACTTGGCTGCTGATACGGATGGTGTGGCCGCGTCGGTTGGGGTGGCCGACGCTGCTGTTGGCGCGGTTCCGGGGGTAATCGGGTTTGCGGCATCGCAGGTCGCAGGAATGTCCGATTCTGGTGAATCGGACGCACAAGGTGCCAAAACCGGTGTTCAATTGTCCGTTTCTGCAGAATCGGACATGCGGGGTGGGCGGCAGGTAGGCTGGAATCCGTGAATACGGATCAGAAACTTCCCGCCGAATCCGCAGGCGAACGCCCCAGTACCCCCCTATTTGGTCATGCCATATCACACGCGGCGACACTCATCGGCCTGTTCGCAATCGTCCTGTGGGGCTTCATGGCCGGCCTCGTGCGACTCGTTTCCGAATCGTTCGGCGCCACGCTCGGCTCGGCGCTCATCTACACTGTCGGCGGCATGCTCCTGCTCATCGTGCGACGGCCGAAACCGATTAGCCAAGCGCCACGCAAGTACCTCGTCGCAGGCGGACTCATGTTCATCGCATACGAGGCGTCGATCTCGCTGTCGATCGGTCTGGCCACAACGAACGCGCAATCTGTGGAAGTCAGCCTCGTCAATTATTTGTGGCCGACGCTGCTGGTACTGATGACCGCCGCCGTGTCGCACAAACGCGGCTCGGTCTCCGAAGCGCTGCCGGGTGCAATCGTAGCCACCGTCGGCGTGGCAATGGCGGTCGGCGGTGAAAACCTTGATGTGCAGGAAGCGGTTGCCAATATCGCCAGCAATCCATTGCCGTACGCGCTCGCGTTCGCAGGCGCCTTTATTTGGGCGATTTACGCGACCGTGACGCCATCGATGTCCGATGGTTACGATGGTACGACGATTTTCTTCTGTTGCGTTGCTGTTGTGCTGTGGATTATCCATTTCGTTTCGGGCGACGGTTTGCCAGCTGTAGCGCCTGGCATCGGCGGCTATATTGCGCTGCTCGCATGTGCCGCGTCGATTGCCGGCGGCTACGCGTGCTGGGGGTATGGCATGCTACATGGCAGTATGGAAACGCTTGCGATCGGTTCGTATGCGACGCCGCTGTTCTCCACTGCTTCCAGCACGCTCCTATTGGGCGTGACGTTGGGCATGCCATTCTGGATCGGTGTCGCGCTGGTGGTGGTCGGCTCGCTGATCAACGGTTTGCGCGACGCCGCTGATTGTCCGATTCTGCAGAATCGGACGCTTGTTGGTGTGTGAGGAGGCGACATGTGGGGTAGTGGCGGCGCAGAGGAGCGCCGGGATGGCGCAGCGGTACGTAAGGGAAGTGACTGGGCAGGACAATGCCCTACGCCTCCACGCTAGCTTAGGTTTTTGCCGGCTGGTCGATGGTGACGAATTCGTGGCTTTGGGTTTTCAGGTCGTCGATGATGGCGGGCAGCGCGTTCACGTGTACCAGCCGAAACCGATCTAAACCGGCTTAAACCAGCCCGTTCAAATCCGCCTCGTCACATCACCTTGGTGGACTCCAGATTGCGGCTCACCCAGTTGTTCAACCGGATCACCGGCTTGCGCAACACCAATCCCAGCAGCAGCGAAGGAATCAGGAACAAGGCGAGATACACCATGTCAAGCAGATACTCATTGCCGTACGATCCGGCCATCGCGGCGTGCATGGCATCGATGGCGTGTGGGAACGGTAGGAACGGGTAGAGCATTTGGAAGAACTTCGGCAGCGTCTCGATAGGGAACGTACCGCCCGAACCTGCGACCTGCATCACCAGCAGCACCACGGCCACGGCCTTGCCGATATCGCCGAACGACACGGTCAGCGTATACACGATATTCGAGAACACGAGCGCGGCAAGCCACCCCACGGCAAGGAACTGCAGCGCATGATTCGCCTGCACGCCAAGGAAATACATGTCACCCAGGCAAACCAGTGTGCCCTGCAGCAACGCGAGCAGTGCGAAGATCGCGTACCGTCCGAAATACTCGTGGTCGAGGCGCAGTCCCCAACGTGAGGCGTTCCCCGGGCCGGACGGGCCGGCGACGCGCGGCAGCGTGTCGCCCAAGCCCAGCACATGCGCCTTCTCGCGGTCCGAAATTGTCACTTTCAGCATGGCGCACAGGATGATCGCACCTACCCAGATTGACAGGATCGTATAGAACGGCGCCATGGCCGAACCGTAGTTCGCGATCGGGTACACTGAGACGCGATGCAGTGCGACGGGCGCGGAAATCAGCGTGGACAGTGTGGACGCGTTGGCGGTGGCCAGTGCACGTAGTTCGTCCGATTCGCCCGAATCGGCGTCGTTGTCACCGTCGCCACCATCGCTGTTGCCGTCACCGGCGTTCCCGCCCGTCTCCAGCTTCGTGATCAGCTCCTTCACCGTCGCTGCCGACGAGTCGAGTTTCTTCGCGATCGCGCCGAGCGTGGAACGGATGGACGTCACATTCGTCCCCACATCGCCCGTCACATCGTCCAGATCGTCGGCGGTGCCGCTCAGCTGGGTGATCATGCTGTCGGTTTGGGAGATCAGCGTGCTGACTGTGGAGGCGAGCGCGTCGATTTTCGGCTTGACGTTCGTGGCGTAATCGTCGCGCACATTGCTGATCGACTGCTTCGCGGAGGTGATGCGGTTCAGGATCTCCTTGCGGGAGCGTTCCGCGGCTGCGGCATCCTGCGTGACCTGCGTGGAAGCGTCTTTCAGCTGCTGCGCGAGCTTCTGCGAATCGCCTTTGGCGGCTTCCAGCAGCGTGATCTCCCGGTCGATGGCTTCCAGCAGTGCCTGTTTCGCGGAATCACTGTCCGGTAGTTGTTCCACCGATTCGTGCATGTGGTTGAGGCTTGTGATGTACGTGTCGTACAGCGATTCGCTGCTGGAGACTTGTTCGCTCAACGTTGTCAACTGGCTGGCTGCGGTGTCTGAGTTCTTGCCGATCGCGTCGAACGCCTTGTTCACCTTGGCGGCTACTTGGTCAAACGCGCCTGACACCTGGTCGAGCGCGGTGTTCACTGAGGAGGTGACGTTCGCACCTGCCGAAGTGAACGACGTGGCACCTGATTTGCCTTGCTTCAACGCGTTCTGGGCCTGTTTGCCCGCCTTGGTCGCCGAGGCGAGCAGTTTGCCCGTGGAATCCACGATGTCGTTCGCCGAGCCGAGCAGCTGCGAATACGACGTTACCTGCTGCGATGCGCCGCTCAGCGTATCCGCCATGGTGGTGAGATTGCCGTTGAGGTTGCGCATGTATTCGGCCATTTGCGGGCTTTGCGAATAGTGTAGGATGCTTGAGGCCAGGTCGAGTCCGACTTGCGCGATCGTTTTGGCGAAGGTTTTGTCGATTGTGTTGACCACGGTTGTCGCACCCTGATCGGTGATATGCGGGGCGATCGGGTTGATTTTCTCGTTCAGATAGTACTTGAGCTGCGCGTGTTTGATGTCGGGGGAGAACAGCGTCATCATGTCGGCGCTGAAACCTTTCGGAATTACGATCGCCGCATAGTATTCGCCGGATTTCACCCCGTCGATTGCCTTGTCGCTTTTCACGAACTGCCAGTCCAGCTGGTCGTTGGCGTGCAGTGTGCTGATGATGGTTTCGCCCACGTTGACGCGCACCGGTATGAGATCCGACTTGTAACCCTTGTCGTTATTGGCCACGGCGACCTTCAATGCCTTGGTGTTGCCGTAGGGGTTCCAGCTGGCCGCGATGTTGAACCAGGCGTACAGCGCCGGCACCACCACCAGACCCATCGAGACGATCACGGCGATCACGTTGCGGGTGGCGTGGCACATGTCCCGCTTGAAGATGCCCCAGATTATTTTCACTGTTCGTTCTCCTCCTCACGCAGACTCCTGCCAGCATTTCCGTCCGTGTTTCCAGCCGCATGTTCAGGCGCATGTCCGTCCGAACCACCATGCGCAGCCTCATACAGCCTCGTACGTACGGCATGCATCGGCTTGTAATGCATGCCCGGCCGGAATAGCAGGTTCTCGTGCAGGATCGCGCTGCGGAATTCTTCCGCACTCATCGCTTCCTCGCCCAGATAATTCGCATACCGTTCGCGCAGATACTCCACCACGATGAGATACGTGTCGATGGCGATGATCGAAATGATCCAACCGAGCAGCATGGCGAGCTTCATGCGCGTGATGAATAGCAACAGCAGGAACACGAACGGCAGTACCGCCAGCGCGAGGAATCCCCAACGCACCAGGCGCGGGTACAGGCGGAAGAAATGAATCGCCCGTCTGCGGACGAGTTCGGGGAACTCCTCGGCGATCTGCTGCGCGGTCTCGGTGAGCCGCAACGGTTCCACCGTGCCTTCGTTATGTTCGGTGATCATCAGATCAGTGTCCGCCAGACGGTTGTCGAACAGGCGGTTGAGGTTCAACGCCAGCTTGCGGACGACCAAGCCTATGAACAGCGCCACAGGCAGATACCAGAACAGCGAGAGCATGTCGATCCAATAATGGTTGGCATACATGCCGCCGATCGGCCCGCGCATCGCGTTGATGCCGTAGGTGAACGGTAGGAACGGTTTCAGACGGCGGAAGAATTCCGGCATCATCTCGATGGGGTAGAGGCCTGCCGCGCCAGGAATCTGGATGATCACCAGAATCACGGCGACGGCCTTGCCGATATGCCGGAACGCCACGGCGAGCGCGTAAATGATGTTCACGTAGACGAACGAGGCGAAAATGCCGGCGAGGATGAACAGGAACGGATGCTCGCATTGGATGCCCAGCGCGAGATCGCCGATCGTGGCGATGATCGCCTGCAGGAATCCGACCGTGACGAACAGCAGCCAACGGCCCATATAGCCTTGGCGTGGCGTGTACATGCGGATCTTCTCATCGCGGTCCACTTCAAGCTTGTAGATCGCGACGAGCACGAATCCACCGACCCACAGCGCAAGATTCGTGTAGAACGGCGTGACCGCGGAACCATAGTTTTTGACCGGGTAGAGGACCTGTTCGTCCAAATGCACCGGCTCGCCCACGAACGAGCCGACCTCGCTCGCGTCAAGTCCGAGCGCTTGGGAAAGCTGCTGGAACATCGCCGAACTGCTCAACGCGGCCACATCGGTGCGCGTGGTGTTGAGCTGTTTGGCGAGATTGGCGAGCTGCGTCTGCGTGCCGGCAATGGTGGTGTTCGTTTGGGTCACGGTGCGCGACAACTGGTCGAGCAGCCCGTTGCCCTGTTCCAGCGTGCTTTGCAGCGTGGTAAGCGTGCCGGACAGCGACCCATTGGCCAGGCTGAGTGTATCGAGCCCGGTGTTGAGATTCGGCATGACCGTGCCGGTGATGGTCGTGCGTGCGCTCGCCATCGACGCCGTGCCGTTCTTCGCCAGCGTGGTGACATCGTCGTTGAACCCGTTCGCGGTGTTCTTCCCCGCGTTGATCGCAGCCGTGGTGTCCTGATCGAAGGCGTCGATGCGCTGCTGCTGGAACGTCAGCTGTTTGCGGGCTTCGGCGAGTTGCGCGGAAAGATCCTTATACGTTTGGTTGTTCGGATCCAGCTGGCTGGCCTGCAACGCCTTCTCCACGCCGTCGAGCACATTGCCGGTGGTGGTGTTGACGTGATGCATGGTGCTGGACACTTGGTCGAGCGCGTCCTGCGTGGTGTTCAGTCCGCTGAGCACGGTGCCGGTGGCATTGCTCACGTTGACCTGCAGGCCGGACAGTTGCGTGCTGCCGTTGTCGAGCGCTCCGACCAGCGTGTTCGAGAATCGTTCGGTTTGTGTGCGCGTCTCGCTCAGCAAGTCGGACGCCTTGCCGACGGTGTCAAGTGAGTTGGTGATTTCCGAGGCGAGCGCGATGTTGGACTGTTTGGCCGAATCGATGGTGGTGAGGGCCTTGTCGAGCGTGGAGCGGGTGTCGCGCAGCTGCTGTTGGACGGTTTCGAGCTGGTTGATGGTGTCGGTCAGATCGTTGATGACGTCGCTTTGCGCGCTTTTCATGCTGCCGGTGGTTTCTCCCGCTGCCTCCTTCACTTCCTTTGCCACGGCGTCGGCCACGCTGGAAACGAAAGTGGTGTTGATCTGCTCGTCGATCGTGGTCGCACCCGTATCGGTGATTTTCGGCGCGATCGCGTTCAGCTTTTCGTTGATGTAGTACGTGATCGACGGTCGGTCGCCTTTACCAGTGACGGTGCCGATGAGTCTGGAGCTGAAGTCTTCCGGCAGTACGATCGCCGCATAGTATTTGCCGGATTCCACGCCTTCGATGGCTTGCTGCTCGGGAACGAAACGCCAGCCGAGCTGATGGTTCTTCTTAAGCTGGTTGACGGTCTGCTGGCCAGCGTCGAGATGGCCGACCAGCGTGGAGGTTGTGCCCTTGTCCTCGTTCGCCACAGCGACTTGGATGTTGCCCGTGTTCGCGTACGGGTCCCAGTTGGCGAGGATATTGCACCATGCGTACAGTGATGGGATGATGGCCACACCCAGCGTGACGACGAGCGCCACTGGGTTCTTCAGAATGCGTTTCACGTCTCGAAGGAAGATGGCGAAAACCTGGTGCATCAAGCCTCCTCGCGGGTATTGGTCGCAACATCTACGTGCGGCGGCATGCCCGTGCGGGAACACCCGGTTGGGCTCTTCGTCGCGCGATCCGGTGGATATTCTATGACTTCCGATGGAACGATCGCAATGGTTTCGCCCTGTTTAATGGTCGGTCCCGCAAATGTCGGGATATGAGACGAAAACGCTCGGCATATGGCCATAGTGGGGCGGGCGACCTGGATATGGAGCGGACGGTCGGAAAAACGGAAAGGAAAGATGGCGAATGTTGTCACATGATAAGTGGGATAGGGTCGGGCGATAATGGAGGCATGACTATTGCAACGCCGGAACGTTATGCGCAAATGCTGGACGCCGCACGCCGCGGCGGTTACGCCTATCCCGCGATCAATGTGACCAGCACGCAGACCCTGAACGCCGCACTCCAGGGTTTCGCCGAGGCGGAATCCGATGGCATCATCCAAGTCTCCGTAGGCGGCGCCGCCTACTTCTCCGGGCAACGCGTCAACGACCGCGTCACCGGCTCGCTTGCCTTCGCAGCCTTCGCGTACGAAGTCGCGGCGAAATACCCCAACATCACCATCGCCCTGCACACCGACCACTGCGCCAAACAGTATTTGGACGAATGGGTGCGCCTCTTGCTCGACCATGAAGTCGAACAGGTGAAGCACGGTCAGGAACCGACCTTCCAGTCACACATGTGGGACGGTTCCACAGTGCCGCTGGGTGAAAACCTCGACATCGCAGAAGAACTGCTCGACAAATCCCAAGCCGCGCACACCGTGCTGGAAATCGAAATCGGCGCGGTCGGTGGCGAAGAAGACGGGCACAGCGCCGAAATCAATGACAAACTGTATTCCACGCCCGCGCAAGGCATCACCGTCGCGCAACGACTCGGCCTCGGCGAGCGCGGACGCTACATGGCCGCCTTCACCTTCGGCAACGTGCACGGCGCATACAAACCGGGCGTGGTGAAACTGCGCCCCGAACTGCTCGACGAAATCCAGACCACGGTCGCGCTCGCGATTAAGGCCGGCGAAATGCCCGACCCCGCGCACTCGCTGGATGTCGCTCCCGGTAAGCCGTTCGCCCTGGTGTTCCACGGCGGTTCCGGCTCCGCGCCGGAGGAGATCGCGCAGGCCGTGAGCTACGGCGTGGTGAAGATGAACATCGACACCGATACGCAGTACGCATTCAGCCGTGCGGTGGCCGGTCACATGTTCTCCAACTATGATTCGGTGCTCAAAATCGATGGCGAGGTGGGCAACAAGAAGATGTACGACCCGCGTTCGTGGGGGCGCGAAGCGGAAAGCGCCATGGCCGCACGCGTGGTGGAGGCTTGCAGGCAGCTTGGCAGCGCGGGCAAGGCGTTGAAGTAGTGTGATGCCGCACGCGCCGCGTAATGCATGCGGCGTGTGGCGGCACGGTGGGTGTGTCGCGTTGTATGAGACGAAAACGATGGAACTGACTAGTTTCAACGGCCGATCGGTGCATATCCGGCAGATATCCGGTAGAGGGCGCAGGATAGTCTTTGTAAGGCCTTGGTAAGGCTTTGAGGCGAAATCGCATACGCGCGGAGGTGCAACAACATGCCTGGAATTGTTTTGATCGGTGCCCAGTGGGGAGACGAAGGCAAGGGTAAGGCGACCGACCTGATCGGCACGAAGGTCGACTACGTCGCCCGTTTCAACGGCGGCAATAACGCTGGCCATACTGTGGTCGTCGGCGACGAATCGTACGCACTGCACCTGCTGCCGTCCGGCATCATCAGCCCCAACACCACCCCCGTCATCGGCAACGGCGTCGTCGTCGATCCGGAAGTGCTGTTCCAGGAGATCGACGGCCTTGAAAGCCGTGGCGTGGACTGCTCCCGACTGCTGGTGAGTGAGGGTGCGCACATTATTGCGCCGTATCATCGTGTGCTTGATAAGGTGACGGAACGTTTCCTTGGCAAGCACAAGATCGGTACCACCGGTCGCGGCATTGGACCTGCGTATGCCGACAAGATTAATCGCGTGGGCATCCGCGTGCACGACCTGTTCAATGCGAAGCATTTGCACGACAAGGTTGAAGCAAGCCTGCATCAGAAGAATCAGATGCTGGTGAAGCTGTACAATCGTCGTCCGATTGATGTGAACGAAACCACGGATGAGCTGCTCAAGCTCGGCGAACGTTTGAAGCCGTACGTGGCCAACACCTCGCTGGTGCTCAATAAGGCACTTGACGAAGGCAAGACCGTGCTGTTCGAAGGCGGCCAGGCCACCATGCTCGACGTGGACCACGGCACCTACCCGTTCGTGACTTCCTCCAACCCGACCGCCGGCGGCGCCTGCACCGGCACCGGCGTTGGCCCGACCAAGATCACCCGCGTGATCGGCGTTTCCAAAGCGTACGTGACCCGCGTGGGCGAAGGACCGTTCCCGACCGAGCTGTTCGGCGAGGAAGGCGAATGGCTGCGAGCCCAGGGCCACGAGTACGGCGTGACCACCGGCCGTCCGCGTCGTTGTGGCTGGTTCGATGCGGTCGTCAATCGTTATGCGGCTCAGGTCAACGGCCTGACCGACATCGTGCTCACCAAGCTCGACGTGCTTACCGGCCTGAAGGAAATCCCATTGTGCGTGGCCTATGATGTCAACGGCGAACGCCGCGACGATATGCCTACTGATCAGTCCGAATTCGCGGCAGCGAAGCCGATCTACGAATCCATGCCGGGTTGGGACGAGGATATTTCCCAAATCCACGACTTCAATGATCTGCCGAAGACCTGTCAGGATTACGTCAAGCGTCTTGAGGAACTGTCCGGCTGCCGTATCTCCGTGATCGGCACCGGCCCGCAGCGCGACCATATCATCCAGATCAATTCGCTGGTCGACTGACCGTCGGCAACGAGTTTCCCGGCTTGACTGGCAACGACGCGGCACATGATATCCGCCGGCTGATTCCGCGATTCGACCACTTGAAGTGGAAGATGGCGGCGGCCGGCATAGTCATTGGTCTGGTTTCAGGATTGCTGGTCGTCGTATACCGTCTCGGCATCGAATACGGCACGGATGCGTCCCGCTGGATATATGCGCGGATTCGCGAGACCCCGTGGCTGATTGCGCCGTGGGCGGTTGCCGCGGTGGCGGCCGCGCTGGCGATCGCGTGGATGGTCGGCAAGGAGCCGATGGCCGGTGGCAGCGGCATCCCGCAGACCAACGGCGTGGTGATATGCGGCTTGAAGATGCGTTGGCAGACGATTCTGCCAGTCCGTTTCGTCGGTGGACTGTTGGGCGCGTTGTTTGGTCTGTCGCTCGGCCGTGAGGGGCCGTCCATTCAGATTGGTGCGTCGGGAGCGCAGTGTGTGTCCCACCGTTTGCGCGGCCACCGCCGTGAGGACATGCAG
>OHZF01000724.1_pt1 | contig 10900 bp, 9 predicted proteins | sample 1580381 | NCBI WGS metagenome assembly OHZF01 (sample SAMEA3882556, study PRJEB24775) | human gut metagenome | biome: human-associated habitat; feature: intestine environment; material: feces | place: Netherlands | collected 2009/2010 | reverse complement strand
GGATCAGGATGCCTTCGCCGTATACTTCCACCAGCACACCATGGCGGGTGATACGCGGTGCCAGTTCCAGATTCAGCACACTGATCAGGCTGCCCATCAGAGTGCAGGTGGTCTCATTGGAGCGCAGCAGTGCAACACCATGCTTCTGGGCCAGCTCCTGCATCTCCGGGAAGGGAGTCAGTTCTTCGCTGCGGCAGACGATAACAGCCGGCGGCTGCTGACGGAACAGCTGATCCAGCGCTTCGTAGCGTTTTTCCGGTGAAAGGCCGGACAGAAAGTTCATCTCGGCCAGACCCATGATCTGCAGACGCAGCTTATCAAAATAATCGTAATAGCCCGCCAGAAACAGACCCGGGCGGTTCACTTCGGCGATCTCCACACAGATCTGATCCAGTTCCTTCGGCGTATAGACAACTTCCATGCTGACACGGTCGGTCAGCGTTTTGAGCGAGACATTGAATGTGCCCATTCTTGTTCCTCCTGTGCTCCCTTTTGCTGCACAGCCCTGCCTGCTGTCAGGTACCGTGCAGGATTCCTTCTTATTATTATAATAGAACGATCGGTAAAAAACAATATTGTGCGGGCGGCTTTTTCGCAGCCCGGCAAGAATGCACGCAGCAGCGCAGCCATGTACTGATTTTTTACATTTTTCTTACCTTTACACGGATTTTACATTCCCTCGATTTTGGATTTTACATTGCATCTGTATACTCAAAATCAGGAGAAACACATCAAAAACACGTCAAACAAAAGTGAGGAAATCTTTATGACCATCTTCAATGTCTTTTCCCTGCTTGGAGGTCTTGCCCTGTTCCTGTTCGGCATGGACATCATGGGCAAAGCACTGGAAAAGCAGGCCGGCGGCCAGCTGCAGAAGATCCTGAGCAAGCTGACTGACAACCCCCTTAAAGGCTTTTTCCTTGGCCTGTGCGTCACCGCTGTGATCCAGAGTTCCAGCGCTACCACGGTCATGGTGGTCGGCTTTGTCAACAGCGGCATCATGGAGCTGCATCAGGCCATCGGCATCATCATGGGCAGCAATGTGGGTACCACCGTCACCAGCTGGCTGCTGAGCCTCTCCGGCCTGCAGGGCGACAGCATCTGGATCCAGATGCTCAAGCCCACCTCCTTCAGCCCGCTCCTCGCCTTCATCGGCATCCTGCTCTATATGGGCAAGAGCGAGAAGAAAAAGGGCGTCGGCACCATCCTCATCGGCTTTGCCATCCTGATGACCGGCATGACCACCATGTCCAATGCCGTCGAGCCGCTGCAGGGCGAAGCATGGTTCACCAACCTCTTTGTCCGCTTCTCCAACCCCATCCTCGGCGTTCTGGTGGGTGCACTGGTCACTGGCATCATCCAGAGCTCCAGTGCCAGCGTCGGCATCCTGCAGGCCCTGAGCGCCACCGGTGTCATCACCTACGGCAGCGCCATCCCCATTATCATGGGCCAGAACATCGGCACCTGTGTGACGGCGCTGCTCTCCTCTGTGGGCGCGAACAAGAACGCCCGCCGCGCCGCCATGGTCCATCTCTACTTCAACATCATCGGCGTCATGGTCTTTCTGGCCGGTTTCTACGGCCTGAACGCTGTGGTGCACTTCGACTTTGTGAATGAGACCATCGCCGCATGGGGCATCGCCGTCGTGCACTCTGCCTTCAACATCGCAGCCACCCTCATCCTGCTCCCCTTTGCGAATGTTCTGGAAAGGCTGGCCATCCTCACCATCCCCGACGACGCCCAGAAAGAGAGCTTTGCCCTGCTGGACGATCGTCTGCTGAACACCCCCGCTGTGGCGGTGGCCCGCGCCCGTTCTGCCACCGCTGATATGGCCGAGCTGGCCCGTGTGGGCGTCATGCAGGCCATGAGCCTGACCCATACCTGGGACGACACGCTGGCCCAGAAGGTCCGGGACGAGGAGAGCAAGGTGGACCAGTACGAGGACGCACTCGGCACCTATCTGGTCAAGCTCTCCAGCCGTGAGCTGAACCACGCAGACAGTCAGAGCGTGAACACCCTGCTCCACACCATCAGCGATTTCGAGCGCATCAGTGACCATTCCGTGAACCTTCTGGAATCTGCACAGGAGATGCACACCAAAGAGATCAACTTCTCCGCCGACGCCCGCGAGGAGCTGCAGGTGCTTGAGGACGCCGTGCAGGATGTGCTGAACCGCACCACCGACGCCTTCCGCAAGGACGACCTGCATCTGGCCAGCAAGGTGGAGCCTATGGAGACCGTCGTGGACGAGCTGGTGCGCGCCATCAAGGCGCGTCATGTCGCCCGTCTGCAGGCCGGCAGCTGCTCCATCGAGTACGGCTTCGTGCTGGAGGATCTGCTGACCAATTACGAGCGCGTCTGCGACCACTGCAGCAACGTGGCCGTCGCCCAGATCGAGGTGGCGCAGGACAGCTTCGACACCCACGCCTACCTCAACGACCTGCGCAGCGGCCACGCTTCCACCAAGGAGAGCGAGCAGTTCCAGCGCCGTCTGAACCGCTACCGCGAGCGCTACCTCTTCCCCGATGAGGCTGCTCCGGATGAAACGGAGGATAAACAGGCATGATCTATATCGTAGAAGACGATGCAGCCATCCGTGAATTGGAACAATATGCATTGCAGTCCAACGGCTACGAGGCCGTGGGCTTTGAGTCCTCGGAGCCATTTTGGCAGGCCGTCCACACCACGCCGCCGGAGCTGGTCATTCTGGATGTGATGCTGCCCGGCGAGGATGGCTTCTCTATCCTGAAAAAGCTGCGCGCCGCCCCTTCCCTGCGGCGTCTGCCCATCATCATGATAACGGCCAAGTCCAGCGAGCTGGACACGGTGCGCGGCCTTGACTGCGGCGCAGATGACTACATCACCAAGCCCTTCGGCATCATGGAGTTCCTGAGCCGGGTGCGTGCAGCACTCCGCCGGGCTGAGCCGGAGGCACGGCCCAACGTCTACAGCTTCCGGGAGATCCTTCTCGACAACGCCCGCCACAGCGTCACCGTCAGCGGCACGCCGGTAGAGCTGACCTACAAAGAGTACAGCCTGCTCCGGCTGCTGCTGGAGAATACGAATCTCGTCGTCACCCGTGAGACCATCCTGCAGGTGGTGTGGGGCACCGACATCTCAGTGGAGAGCCGGACGGTGGATATGCACATCCGCACCCTGCGCAAGAAGCTGGGCGATGCCGGAAAGTACATCTGCACGGTGCGGAAGGTCGGTTACAAGCTGACCGACAGCGAGGAGGAGCTTGAGCAATGAAACCACGCAGCATGGAAGAAAAAATAAGCTATCTGCTGTTTCTGATGGGCTTTGCCGGCCTGCTGTGCACCGCTGCGCTCTGCATTTTTGTGTTCCACAAGGCTTTCCGGGCACAGGCGTGGACAGCCCTCGAGCGAGAGACCGATCTCGTGGCCGCCGGGTGCACACAGGTGGATGACCCCAGCCAGTTGAAGGCTTATGTGGACGGCTCGCTGCGCATCACCCTTATCGCGTCGGACGGCAGTGTGCTCTTCGAGTCTGCGACGAACCAGCCGATGGAGAACCATCTGCGCCGCCCTGAGATCCAGCAGGCCATGAAGAGCGGCGTCGGCCGTGACTGCCGCGACTCCCAGACGATGGGCTATGAGACTTATTATTACGCCATGCTGCTGCCCGACGGGGACATCCTCCGTGTGGCGCAGGACTCCGAGACCATCTGGTCCATCTATGATGCTGCCCTGCCCGCCATCGTTCTGAGCTGCTTTCTGATGATGGGTGCCGCCGCCATCATCGCTGGGCTGCTGACTAAGAGCCTCGTTCAGCCCGTGCTGAAGATGACCGACGACCTTGACCACATTCAGGAGAATGTTCCCTACAAAGAGCTGATCCCCTTTGCGGAGAACATCCATTCCGACCGGATGCTGCGGGAAAACAACGAGAAGATGCGGCAGGAGTTCACTGCCAACGTCAGCCACGAGTTGAAGACGCCTCTGACCAGCATTTCCGGCTATGCCGAGCTGATTGAGACCGGGATCGCTAAGCCCGAGGACACCCCGGATTTTGCCCACAAGATCCATGTAGAGGCCAGCCGGATGATCCAGCTGGTCAACGATATTCTCCAGCTCTCGAACCTCGACAACGTCAGCGAGACGGGGGCTTCCCCCACCATGGAGACGGTCGATCTTCTGGATGTGGCCCGAGAGTGTGTGGAGCGCCAGAAGGTCAACGCCCGCCGCTCCTATATCTCCCTGACCTACCTCGGCGAGAGCGCCCCCGTGACGGGCAGCCGGAGCCTGCTGGATGAGCTGTGCCAGAACCTCTGCGACAACGCCATCCGCTACAACCGTCCCGGCGGCAAGGTCCAGATCATCACGGCCCGCACCCGGGACGGCCACTGCACCCTGACCGTGAAGGACAATGGCATCGGCATCCCGAAGGAGGCACAGGCCAGCGTCTTTGAGCGCTTCTACCGGGTGGACAAGAGCCGCAGCAAGGCCACCGGCGGCACCGGTCTGGGTCTGGCCATCGTCAAGCACATTGCCCGCATCCATAACGCCCGCATCAAGCTGGATAGCGCCGTGAACGAGGGAACGACCATCACCGTTATCTTTGAGTCTGTAAATTCTTAAAACTGCATAAGCCTTACGTCTGCCCGGATCTCCGGGCAGACGTTTTTTGTTGTGAGGCCAAGATCTCCATCCCGCAGGGCCTGATAGGCCCCGAGGCCGGAAACATCCAGCCCCAGCGCCCAGCAGCGGCGGATGGTATCCTCGCAGAGTGTTTTCAGCTCCTTCTCCGCGTCCGGGGGCAGCTCACCTCGGGCGAGAGCATTCACCCGGAGAAGAAAACCCTCCCCTTCCCGCTCCACGCCGCAGAAAGCCCGGTGCAGGCGGAGCGTCCCCGCGCCCAGCATAAAGCGGTGCTCCCCGGCAGTCGTCCGGCTCCTGCCCTGCAATAACAGTACCATCTCGGTTTGGGCTTCAGTCAGTGTCCCGGTCTGCTCTGGGGTCACGACGAGAGCCTCGGGCCTGCAGTGTGCCCCCTCCTCTTCCAGCTCCACGATGGGCAGGACGAAGCCGCCGCCCTGCTCATACAGCCGGGGCGCGGAAGGAGCAGAATTTTTGACGCATTGCAGGAGATTTTCAGGCAGGACATCCGACGCCCCGGCCCGCTCTTCCAGCGTCTCCACCGAAAAGCCCGCCCCGAACATCCGGGACGCCAGTCTCCCGCAGGGCTGATACAGGAACAGCTCCTCACAGACAGGCAGCGCACGCCGCACCGAGTCCTGCTCGACAAAAAGATATTCGCAGAGCCGCCAGTCCGCCCGCTGAGGCAGGGCTTTTTCGGCGGCAGCGATGGCAGCGGAAAGCTGTGGGCCGCGGCCCACGCAGAGGCGGATGGCGGCTTCGGCTTCGGAGGAATCGGCGGAGGCCTCCGGGAACTGGTACAGTAGGCCCACCGTCCAGCTGTCGTCCTTCGTTTCGACGAGAAGGGCACGGATCATGCTTTTCTCGGTATTCTCCCAGTGGAGAAAAAGGCAGAGCCAGACGATCAGCACGCCTGCGGCCAGAAGCCGCAGCCCCTCACGGCGGCTCATCGTGCAGCCTCCGCGCCAGCTGCGCCCGAGGGCCGCCCGGCAAGCCGCTCACAGAGCAGCCGCGCTGTGCGGACAAGAAAACAGAGACGAAAGACCGCCGCCGCCAGCCAGAGGAGCAGGAATGCGGCATCGAAGCGGGAGATGCCCCCGAAGCTCCACGCCCGCAGAAGCTCATAGCCCGGATAGCCCTGCGGCGCACCAAACAAAAGTGCCAGCCCCAGCGTATAGCCGGAAGAAATGATTGCAGGGATGAGTGGAAGCCAAAGCGCTGATTTTCGACTGATCTTCGAAGCATTTTTACCCGCACAAAGAAGCGGGAACGAGAAATATTCGGGGTAAAAAAACGCATCCGGCAATGCGAACGACCTGCCTGCCTCGCCCATCACGAGATTCTGCCATTCCAGCTGACTTGTCAGCCCCAGCAGGCAGAATAAGCTCCCCAGCACCACGAATGCCCCGAGGACAGCGGCCATCCGGTCATACAGCTCACAGCCGAGGCTCCATCCAGCCCAGAGGAGCAGCGGCAGCAGGCCGAAAAAGGCCATCGACGAGAACTGTTCCCAGCAGACCTGCTGGATCATCGCCGCCGTGCGGACAAGCTCCCAGAGGTACCAGAACAGGAAGGCGGCGCAGCAGCAGTTACCGACAAATCCCGGACGGCGCAGGCGGGCGGCGTTCCATGAAACGAGCACCGCAAGGAGCACCAACGCCGCTGCCGCCAGCACATTCCCCAGCAGGGCGGCGCGGACGGAGCCGCTCTGCCCTGCCCTGAGGATGACGCGGCCCAGCTCTGCTGCCGCAGTGCTGAGGGCCAGCGTCCGGGCTGAAAACCCCTCTCTCTGCTGCATTTAAGACCCCCTCCTTTTCCAGATGGCGAATGGGCGGCGGGACAGCGCCCGGTAGTTGCGGCGGATGATACCATCCCCTGAAAAGACAACGCTCGAAAGGTAGGGCACCCCCATCGCGGAGAGGGACGTCAGCGCCGCCAGCACCCCCAGCGGGTCCGCGGCGTCGGGGTGGTTGCGGGCAATGCCGCGTTCTATCGCATCTATTTTGCGGTGCAGTCCTGCATTGGAAAGTCCCGCGCCGCGCCCGGTCATCTCGGTCACAGGGCGGCCCAGCAGCACGCTGGCCACGGCGCTGGACGTCGTTGTGTTGCCGATGCCCATTTCCCCCGTCGCCAGCAGCTGTGCGCCGCTCTGCTTCTGCGTGCGCACCAGCGCGATGCCCGCGGCGATGGCCTGCACGGCCTGTGCGCGGGTCATAGCCGGGCCGGTGGTAAAGTCAGCCGTGCCCGCAGCAATGCGGCAGTCCGCCGCGCCGGGCACGGGTGCGCCCGCAATGCCCATATCGACGGGCACGACGTCGCAGTGGGCCGCAGCAGCCATGCGGCAGACGCTGGTGCGGCGGGCGGCGAGGTTCTCGGCCACGGCGCGGGTCACGCTGCTGTCGGTCTGGCTGACGCCCTGCGCCACCACGCCGTTGTCGGCGCAGAGCACCAGCACCGCGCGGTGGGAAAACTCCAGCTTCGCGCTGCCGGTAAGGGCCGCGGCGTCTTCGAGCACAGTTTCCAGTGCCCCCAGCCCGCCCAGCGGTTTTGCGAGGCTGGCCCAGTGGGCGTGTGCCGCCGCCCGGGCGGCTTCGTCCGGCGGCGTGATGGCCGCGCAGAGGGCGGCAAGTTCTGTCTCAGTCATGGTCTCTCCTATATGCTTCCGCCGCAGCGGCAAAACGCTGCGGCAGGGGCGTGCCCGCCCAGTATAAATGCGGGAAACCCGCATAGAAATGCTCGTTTGCAAATCCGCACCGCCATTCCGTGCCCCCCACCGGCTTGCGGGCCGTGAGGGCCGTGCCGTTGGCGGTGGAGTCCCAGTGGTGGAACTCATGGATGGGAAAATGCTCTCCGGCCCGGAAGAGCATACTGTCCTTTTCGGCCCCCAGCTCGGCATAGCCGAACCGGACGAGCCGCCCGGCGTCCTGCGCCGTCCCCGGCAGGACCCCGGCCATCGGCCAGCTCTGCCCGGCGGTGTCGGTGAGTCGCTGCCCCAGATAGAGGAAGCCGCCGCACTCGGCCACTGTGGGCAGACCGGCTTCGACCCTCTTTTTTATCTCGCGCAGAAGCGCATTATTTTCGCTCAGTGCTCTGGCGTGAAGCTCCGGGTAGCCGCCGGGCAGATACAGCCCGCCGACCTTCTCCGGCAGGCTTGCGTCCCGGAGGGGGCTGAAAAAGACCGGCTCTGCCCCGGCGTCCCGGAGCGCTTCCAGCGTCTCGGCGTAGGTGAAGCAAAAGGCTTCGTCCTGCGCCACAGCGATGCGGACGCGGGCCGGGGGGATCTCCGCCTGCCCGGACAGGACGGGCGGCTCTTTTTCGCAGAGGGCCAGCAGGCGGGGCCAGTCGATCTGCTCCTCCGCCGCTGCGGCCAGTGCGGCCAGCTTTTTTTGCAGGTCCTCCACCTCTGCCGCCGTATAGAGGCCGAGATGGCGGCTCCCGATGACGGCCTCCGGGAGCTTGGGCAGGAAACCCAGCACCGGCAGGCCCGTTTCCGCTTCCAGCATGGGAGCCAGCAGGCCGTGCATCCGGGCCGTGCAGTTGTTGAGCAGGATGCCCGCAAGATGGCTGGGGGTGCGGAAGCCGTCGAGGCCCCGCAGCTCTGCGGCCAGCGTCAGGCTCTGTCCCTTCGGCTCCACCACCAGCAACACCGGCAGGCCCAGCGTGTCGGCCAGATGCCACGCGCTGGCCTTGTCGCTCACACCGCCGAGGCCATCGTAGAAGCCCATCGCCCCCTCACAGACCGCCGCGCCGTGGCCGGAGGCTCCCTTCGCGTAGAGGGTGCGCACCGTTTCGGGCGGGGAGAAAAAGAGGTCGAGGTTGTGGCTCTCCACCCCTAGCACCGCCCGGTGGAACATGGGGTCGATGTAGTCCGGCCCGCTCTTGAAAGCGCAGGGCGTGTAGCCCCGCCGCTTGAGCGCCATCAGGAGGGCGCAGGTCATGGTGGTCTTGCCGCTGCCCGAGCGGGGTGCCGCCAGCAGAAATTGGATCATGGTCATTCTCCCGTGATAAGGTAGATGGGGTTCTGGGCCATCATGAGGTGCAGCCCGCCCACGGCTCTGGCCCGGCTGACGGCGATCTGGCTCACCTGCACCGTCCGGCCCCGGGCCGTCAGCGCAGCCACCGCTGCCGAGAGGGTCTCGAGGGCGATGGCAGACGCGCAGATGCGGGCGGCGGGGTTCTTTTCCAGCGCAGCGTCCACGATGGCGGCGAGGCTGCCCTTGCTGCCGCCGATAAAGACGGCGTCCGGCGCAGGCAGGTCGGCCAGCGCGGCGGGGGCAAGCCCCTCCACAAGGGTCAGGTTGCGGGCGAGGAATCTCTGGCGGTTGGCCCGGATGAGGGCACAGCCCTCCGGGTCGCACTCCACCGCGTAGACCCTGCCCCGGGGCGCAGCCAGCGCCAGCTCCACGCTGACACTGCCCGTCCCGGCCCCCACGTCCCACAGGATGTCCTCCGGGCGGACGGCCAGCTTTGCCAGCACAGCAGCCCGCACCTCCTGCTTGGTCATGGGGACACTGCCCCGCTCGAACACTTCATCCGGCAGGCCCGGCGTGCGGCGGGGCTGCACCTCTGCGGCCTCCACGAGGAGGACGCTCAGGCTGTCGAAGCGGCCCGCCGCCAGCTCCTGCACCCTGCCCCGGAAGAGCTTCTCTTCCGGCGTGCCGAGGCACTGGCCCACGACGGCCTCCACCTCGCCGAAGCCCTCCGCCGCCAGCTGGGCGCAGAGGGTGGCAGGGTCTTCACTGCCGCCGGTGAGGAAAAATGCGGGCCTGCCCTGCATACACTCGGCCACCGGGTCGCAGGCGCGGCCATGGGCCGAGACGAGGTCCCAGTCCTGCCACGAACGGCCCAGCGCCGCCGCAAGGAGCTGGACGCTGGAAAGACCCGGCAGCACCCGGGCGCGGATGCCGAGAGCCGAAAGCTTATGCAGCAGCGCGGCTGCGCCGGAGTAAAAGCCGGTGTCGCCGCTGTAGACCAGCACGGCGTTCTCTGCGCCGGAGGTGTGCAGAAGCTCCGCCACCTCGTCGGCGCGGTAGGCAGCGGCGCGGTTGGCGGTGCAGCCGGCGGGCAGAGCCGCCAGCAGACGCCGCGCACCAAGGATGAGGTCGGCCTGCCGCAGCGCGGCCAGACTCTGGAGGGTCAGGCTCTCGGGCTGGCCGGAACCCATGCCGATGAGTGTCACGTTCATCTTATCATCTCCTTGCAGCGTTTCAGCACCTCATCCGCCGTCTCGCCCTCCTCGGGCGGGCGGCGGATGACCACCAGCTGCGCCCCCGCGGCGGCGGCAGCAGCGGCTTTTTCGTCGAATCCGCCAGCTGCGCCGCCGTCTTTCGTGACCAGCCAGCGGATATGGAACTGCTCCATCATCGCCTGATTGAGCGCGAAGCTGAACGGCCCCTGCATGGCGATGATGTTGCGGTGGGGGATGCCCGCCGCCTCACAGGCTGCGATGCTTTCCAGCGTGGGCAGGACGCGGGGATAAAGCCGCTGGGGCGGGATGGCCGCAAACTGAGTCAGCTCTTTGGCCCCGGTGGCCAGCAGAAGGTTTCCTTCCTTTTGCGCCAGCGCCTCCGCCGCCTGCCCTGCGCTCCCGAAGACAAGACAGCCCTCCGGCAGGGGGCTGGCCGGGCGGAGGAGGCGGAGATACCCGACCCCCGCCGACTCTGCCGCCGCCCGGATGTTCTTCGTCGCCTCCACTGCGTAGGGGTGGGTGGCGTCGATGCAGAGGGCAGCGCCCTTCAGGAGAGCGGCCATCTCATCGGGCAGGAGCCGTCCGCACCGGACGGTGACGCCGGGGGCGCTCCCCTGCTCTTCCTGCCCCAGCGGGGTGGCTACGCTGACGGTGACTTCAAGACCAAGCTCTGCCAGCCGACGGGAAAGCTCCCGCCCCTCGGTGGTGCCGCTGAACAGGACCACTCTCATCGGCGATACCCCCGCGGCGTGACCATCCGCCCGCTCAGTGCGCGGGTGGCCGCGTTGCCCACAAAGACAGTGGTGAACATATCCACCTCGGTGTCCCGGAGCTGGCTGAGGGGCAGGAGCTGCTTTTCCTGTCCTTCCCGGCCGATGTTCCGCACCCAGCCGCAGAGGGTGTCAGGGGCCTTGCCGTGGGCCAGCAGGATGTCCACGGCCCGGCGCAGGTAGTCGGGGCGGCCCTTGGAGGAGGGATTGTACAGCGCCAGCGCGAAATCGCCCTGCGCCGCGCAGGCCAGACGCTTTTCGATGACCTCCCACGGCGTGAGGCGGTCGGACAGAGAGAGGACGCAGAAATCGTGGGCCAGCGG
>OHZF01000721.1_pt1 | contig 10942 bp, 5 predicted proteins | sample 1580381 | NCBI WGS metagenome assembly OHZF01 (sample SAMEA3882556, study PRJEB24775) | human gut metagenome | biome: human-associated habitat; feature: intestine environment; material: feces | place: Netherlands | collected 2009/2010 | reverse complement strand
CAACTGTCCCAAAATATTTATGAACGTGGTGTGGACGACAAAGGATTTGGACGTATTCGTTCTAAAGGAGATACGGCTTTGTTTGGAGGGTTTACGACAGAGGATATGAAGCTGCGGTTGGGTATAAAATCGTCACGACCATTAGCAGACTTCTTGCCTACTCTTACTATTGCGGCTAAGAATCTGGCTACTGAAATGACTAATTATAATGTAGAAAATAAAGACCTTTATGGCGAAAGCCCCATTACACAAGAACATATTCAAAATAACCAAAGTGTCAGACAAATGCTTGGACAGCGCGGTATCCAACCGGAAAATATTCCACCGGCTGAAGATATTAAGAAAATAGAGCGACGTGTAGCCAGTAATGAAAAGAAGATAGAAAAGTCAACCCATAAATTACCAAAGAATATTCAAGAATAAACAAACATATATGGACAAGTTTAGAAGGTATACGCTTGATTTTGTTCAGAATAAATACAAATAAAGAAAATTAGAAGACATCAAACGGCATAAAAATTACCAAAAGAATTATGAATAGTAGGCAAATTGAATTATTATCAACAAGTAAAATAAAAGAGATTTTTGCAAGATGCAATAATCTCTCTCCATTTATTCAAGAAGGAGATAAAGAGCCTGCTTGGGACGGATTTATTTATCTATATAATAATAATCCTGATAACAAACAAGATAATAAAACTTTAAAAGGCAGGATTCCAGCTCAAGTAAAAGGAAAAACTTGTAAAAAGCCTATAACCACTCCAACATATCCTATTAGACTCACTAATTTGGAAAACTATAATAGAGATGGCGGTATAGCATATTTTGTTGTGTTCATCAAAGACAATGAATATTATCCATATTACGCACTATTAGCACCTATTGAACTGAGAAAATATATTAAATTAGGAAAAGGACAAGAAAAAGTTAGCATAAAACTTAAGCCTCTCAATAACATACCTTCCCAAGACCTTGAAATTGAATTCCAAGAATTTTTTGATGACTGTAAAAGACAAACCTCTTTCGCTGATAAAAAAATGCTATCATTGGAAGATGCAATAAAAGATGGTCACAAGATTAAGTTCTCCGGTTATTGCAAAGACAAAGAAAGTGCATTCGAAAAGTTTACCAATAGTTCCGTTTTCTTATATGCTGAAATCAACCAAGGAAATATTACATGTCTTTATCCTATTGGAGACCAAAAATTCAATATTACTCCTGTCGAAATTATACATCAAGACATATCCGTTAATGGAATTGTTTTCTACAACCAATATACCAAGTTTATTCAAAAACAGAATTGTAAAATTTCAATTGGTAATTGTCTTGATATAGAGTTATCTAAAGATGAAAACGAACTTTTCACTGGTAAAGTTAGTTATAACAAACAAGCATCGAAAGTATCCGAATTGATAACGGAACTTAAATTTATATATTTTATGGCAAACTACCAGCATATAAAGATAGGAGAAAACAAATTAAATATTAATAGTAAAAATGGGAATGAAATAAGTAAACTTAGAAAAGAATTATCATATTGGGAAAGAATGCAACAGCTATTTACTGAACTTCATTTTAATACCGATATTGATACTATTAATCTTTCAGATAAAGACTTTAGGAATTTAGAATTACTCGCAGAAGCCATTTTAGACAAGAGGGAAATCTCTCAATCACATGAACTTAATTTCATAACGACAATGGATATTGCCAACTTTACAATTCTCCTCATAGCACAGAAAAAACAGAATGGGAAATATATCATAGAAGATTATTTTAACCCTACAAAAAAAACTCTCATTGCATACAAAGAAGATAACAAAATGCTTGAAACGTCAATGTTTACCGGAGTATTTAACAGAGAGGATTTTTCGTCTATTGCAAATATTGATTATAGCCAACTCATTCCTTCTTACGCAGAAGCATACAAAAGTAATCCCAATCTGACAGATCGAGCAAATAATGATATGCTAATGGCACTGATTGCTTACGACAAACAAGAAAACAAAGATATTCGTATTTTAAAGGCAGCAAAAAAAATATCAAATTGGATAATTGCAACAAACGATAAAAATCATGAGCTCAACATCATCAATAAATTTCAAATTCTTAAAAGAGAAAGAGAATTATCAAAAGAGGAAATCAGGCTACTATGTAGCTTAATATCAAAACAAGAAATAGAGAACTCTATGAAAGTTGCAATTTATCTGTTATTAGATAATCAAAACATGGCTGAATATCATTTTGATTTATTAAGTACGGAAGAACAACACTTTTTCAAATCATTACCAATATATCATTTTTGGAAAAATTAAAATATTGCAATATGGATAAGCTTAGGATGCAAACGCTTGACGGCGTTCAGGATAATATAGATAAAATAGCTGCACTCTTTCCTAACTGTATTACAGAACGGAAAGATGCCGAAGGAAAAGTTACTTTAGCGATAGATTTTGATAAGTTGCGGCAGGAACTTTCTTCGGAAATAGTGGAAGGGCGTGAAGAACGTTATCAGTTTACATGGCCGGACAAGAAGAAGGCGATACTTCTTGCTAATTCACCTATCAATGCTACACTTCGCCCTTGTCGTGAAGAGAGTGTTGATTTTGATAATACGCAGAATCTTTATATTGAAGGTGATAACCTTGATGTGTTGAAATGCTTGAAAGAGACATATCTTGGTAAGGTGAAGATGATTTATATTGATCCACCTTATAACACAGGTAATGATTTTGTGTATGAAGATGATTTTGCCGAATCTACTTCTGAATATTTGGCTAATAGTGGGCAGTATGATGAACAGGGTAATCGGCTGGTTAATAATACAGAAAGTAATGGGCGTTTTCATACGGATTGGTTGAATATGATTTATCCACGTTTGAAAGTGGCAAAAGATTTGTTGACAGGTGATGGAGTGATATTTATTTCGATTGATGAGCATGAAGTCGAAAACCTTAGAAAAATATGTGATGAAGTTTTTGGAGAAAGTAACTTTGCTGGTGAAATAATATGGAAAAATAGTAGTAAGAATGATCAGGCATATATTTCCATTCAGCATGAATATATAATTTGCTATGTAAAGAATAAAACTTTAAATAGTGGTAGTTGGATTGAGGAAAAAGAAGGGATAGATCAGATATTCAAGGCTTTTGAGGATTTTAGACAAAAATATGGAGATAACTGGGGACAAATACATAAAGCTGCATTAGAGTGGTACAAACAATTTCCGGAATCGAACCCAATTTATAATAGTAAGCACTACTCGTGGATGGATGAGAAAGGTGTATATTTCCCAGATAATATTTCAGGTCCAAACTTTGGTCAGTACAGATATGATGTTATTCATCCAATTACAGGAAGAGTTGTAAAAGAACCTGCTAGTGGATGGCGATATCCTGAAACTACAATGATTCAACGTATTTCTGATAATCTTGTCCATTTTGGAGTTGATGAGACAACAGTTCCCAATAACAAGACATATTTAGCGAATACAAGAACTCAAAGTCTTACCAGTATTAAATATAGAGATGGGCGTGTTGCATCCAAGATGTTGACTCAGTTAATGGGTTTAAACGTTTTTAATAATCCGAAAGATATTTCGATTTTAACTCTTTTATTTAAGGCTATAGGATTAAAAACGGGTGATATAGTACTTGATTTTTTTTCTGGTTCAGCATCAACAGCCCATGCAATATTTGACTACAACAATAAAAAAAATGTAGAAGTTAAATTTATTATGGTTCAAATACAGGAAGACTTAGATGAAGCTCTTAAGAAAGCAACAGGAGGAGGTAAAACAATATTGCAAAATGCTATTCGTCTATGTGATGTACATTCGTGGCCACATATCTTAACTGAATTAGGCAAAGAACGTATCCGCCGTGCCGGAAAGAAAATCAAAGAAGAATTAGCTTCCAAGCAACAAGAAAACGGACTATTCACTGAACAAGAAGGAAAACAAACTCTTGACATCGGTTTCCGTGTTCTTAAATTGGATAGCAGTAATATGCAAGACATCTATTATTCCCCGACCGAATACAATCAAAACAACCTCTTTTCAAAAAACGAGAGTGTCAAATCCGACCGTACAAGTGAAGACCTGCTCTTCCAAGTAATGCTTGAATTAGGAGCCACACTTGATAGTAAGATTGAACAAATAGAAATAGAAGATAAAACTATCTATAATGTAGCCACCAATTATCTTATTGCTTGTTTTGATAATGAAATAGATGATAGTGTTGTTACTGCTATTGCCAAAATGCAGCCCCAATATGCTGTATTCCGTGATAGCTCAATGGCAGACGATAGCACCGCTACCAACTTTGAACAGATATTCAAAACTTATTCGCCAAATACGACCACCAAAGTACTATAAACTATTATCAAATGAATGGAATATCACAATATAAAGATGCCGTAGAAGCTATCAAAACAGCAATTCTTCAAAGTCAATACGAAGCTTTGAAAAGTATCAATCGCATCCAGTTAGCTCTATACTTTGGCGTGGGAAAATATCTGTCCATCAAAACACGCAAGGGAGCTTGGGGAACAGGCGCTTTAAAAACAATCAGCAGCCAATTGCAAAGAGAATTGCCCGGACTGAGAGGCTTTTCGGCCACCAGTTTAAAGAAGATGAGACTATTCTATGAAAATTGGAATATGCTTGATGCGACTTCGTCCGTTACAACGGACGAAATTGAAATCCACAAATCGTCCGTTACAACGGACGATCTACCCAATAATGCTTTCAATGAAATTGCAGCCAATTCTAATGTATGGACATTCTCTGATATACAGGATTTTCCTGTGGAGGATTTTTTCAATGTTCCTTTTACGCATCACGTTGAAATATATTCAAAGGTGCAGGATATAAATCAAAGATACTACTATATTCATCGCTGTGCAGTAGAACATCTGTCTGTAGAGACATTGGTGAAGTTTATTAAGGAAAACGCCTATCAACATCAATCTGAAATGCCTAATAATTTCGGTAGAACCATTAAAACTTCAGATTTAGCTCGCAAGGCAGTAATGATGTTCAAGGATAACTATACATTGGACTTCATAAATGTGGAACAAATAGGTGAACGAGACAAGATTGATGTAGATGAACGTGTAATCGAAAAGGAAATAATAAAAAGGGTAAAAGATTTCATTATGACCTTTGGAACGGATTTCTCATTTATAGGCAATCAGTATCATTTAGAAGTTTATGCCGAGGATTTCTTTCCAGACCTTCTCTTTTTCAATCGTGCCTTGAATTCAATGGTAGTCGTAGAATTAAAGGACGGAGCTTTCAAGCCATCCTATTTAGGCCAGTTAATGACCTATATTCGCATTCTTGACGACAAGGTAAAGAAACCACACGAGAATCCTACTATCGGCATAGTTCTTTGCAAAAACGCTAACAAAGACTTTGTTGAGTACATCATCCAGGATTACAATAAACCGATGGGGGTAGCTACTTATAAAACGGTTGATGATATGCCGGAGCCTTTGCGTAAAGCATTACCCGATACAGAAGAACTAAAAAAATTGTTGGAGGAATAGGATATGAAACTGAAATTCAAAATACAACAATACCAAACAGATGCCGTTGAAAATGTAGTGAAGGTATTTAACGGACAACCTAACAAAGGCTTGGCAGAGTATGTAGTGGATAAAGGAAAAACGTATGTAAAAGATAATGGCAAGCTGACAGAAGTCAAGAATATACATTTTGAAGAAGATTCTACCGGATATAAAAACGGAGATATAGTCTTGACTAAAGATGAATTATTGAAAAACATTCATCAGGTTCAGACTGAAAATAATATTCGTTTATCAAATGAGGTGGTAGACAAACTTGGGCATTGTCAGCTTGATGTTGAGATGGAAACCGGTACAGGTAAAACATACGTCTATATCAAAAGCATGTTTGAACTCAACAAACTGTATGGATGGACTAAGTTTATTGTGGTTGTACCAAGTGTCGCCATTCGTGAAGGTGTAAAGAAAAGTTTTGATATAACGGTCAATCACTTTATGGAGCACTATGGGAAGAAAGCACGTTATTTTATTTATAACAGTAATAATCTGAATCAAATAGATACGTTTTCTCAAAGTGGTGACATCTCTGTAATGATTATTAATACACAGGCTTTCAATACCTCTTTGAAAGAGGGGGCGAAAAATGCCGCTGCCCGCATCATTTACTCCGCACGTGATGAGTTTGGCAGTCGCCGACCCATTGATGTTATATCCGCTAATCATCCGATCATCATTCTTGATGAACCGCAAAAGATGGGCGGAGCAGCAACGCAAACTGCTTTAGCTCGCTTTAATCCTCTCTTTACGTTGAACTATTCAGCTACTCATAAAGAAACGCACAATCCTGTTTATGTGTTGGATGCATTGGATGCTTACAATCAAAAACTGGTGAAGAAGATTGAGGTAGTAGGTTTTGAATTGAAACATCTTAAAGGTACGGATAGTTACATGTATCTGGAAGATATTGTTTTGTCTAAGACAGAAGCCCCTAAAGCTCGTCTTGAAATAGAAGTGAAATACGCCAATAACATTAAAAGAAAGGTAAAGAATCTCGGTGTTGAAGATGATTTGTTTTACGAGTCTAATGAATTGGAGCAATATCGTGGTTATACTATTTCTGATATCCATATTGATACAATGGATAGTAGTCATAGTACTGTTTCATTTTCCAACGGAAAAATAATGTATATTAAAGATGTGTATGGGGATATTTCGGCTGATCACAAAGCACGTATTCAAATCAGGGAAACTATAAAGGCACATTTTCGCAAGGAAGCTTCTCTGTTTAAACGTGGAATCAAAACGCTTTCGCTTTTTTTCTTGGATGAAGTTGCCAACTATAGGAAATATGATGAAGACGGACAGCAAATGCTTGGACGTTATGGTGAAATATTCGAGCAAGAATATAGAGCGGAATTGAATAACAATCAGAATATGTTTGATGCTGATTACATGTCCTATCTGGGAAGTATTTCCACACATGAAACTCATGCGGGTTATTTCAGCATTGATAAGAAAGGGAGAAGTGTCAATAGTGATATAAAACGTGGTTCAGACCAATCGGACGATATTTCGGCCTACGACTTGATTTTAAAGGACAAGGAACGTCTGCTAAGTTTTGACGAACCGGTTCGTTTTATCTTTTCTCATTCAGCCTTGCGCGAAGGGTGGGACAATCCAAATGTATTTCAAATCTGTTCGCTTCGCCAATCTAATAGTGTAAGTCAGAAGAGACAGGAAGTTGGTCGTGGTCTGCGACTTTGTGTTGACCAGTATGGTGTCCGCATGGATGCAGAAACTCTGCCTGATGAAGTTCATAGTGTGAACAAACTGACCGTTATAGCTTCTGAAGGATATGCTTCTTTTGTGGCAGATTTGCAGAAGGACATCAAGGCAGACCTCTACGATCGTCCTACCAAGGCTGATATTGATTTCTTTATTGGAAAGATTCTCTTTTCCAATGAAGGGAAGAAGTATACAGTTTCCAAAGAAGACGCACAAGAAATTGTATTCCAGTTGCGTATGAACGGTTATATAACAAAAGGGGGTGAGGTGACAGATACATTTCGTGAAGACTTGAAGAATGGCAATTTGAAACAACTTCCTGATGAACTGGAACCACTGACAGATGCTGTTTATAAACGTGTTCAGTCTATCTTCGATAGTAAGGCCCTTGATGATATGATTGGCAATGGTAGCAAACCACAAACACCGCCTAATACGCTCAACGATAATTTCGCAAAATTTCAGGAGTTGTGGAAGCGTATCAACCACAAATACGCTTATAAAGTTCAATTTGACAGTAACGAGTTGATTGAAAAAGCTGTGGAAGCTATTAATAGAGAGCTGGAAGTCACTCAACTGACTTATGTGATAACGAAAGGGATTCAGAAGGATGAACTTAAGAAAGATGATGTCATCTCAGGTGAAATGCTTCAAAAAAAAGCGTCGCAGACGGATAGATTGACTACAGATGTAGTTAGTCATGTGAAGTATGATCTTATCGGTAAAATAGCATCCGGCACGACACTCACCCGTAAAACCGTAGCGACAATACTGACAAAAATTCGTCCGGTTAAGTTTGATATGTTTAAGGCAAACCCGGAAGAGTTTATTACTAAGGTTACTCGGCTTATTCTTGAACAGAAAGCAACTATGATTGTGGAGCATATTTCATACAATCAAGTGGATGGTGAATATGACAGCAGTATCTTTACACAGGAAAAACATACTTCTATGGATAAGGCTTTCAGAGCTCAAAAGAGTATTCTTGACTATGTATTCACCGATGGTATCGCTGAAAAGAGTAATGAACGTAAATTTGTGGAAAGTCTTGATACTTCTAATGAGGTGGCAGTATATGCGAAGTTACCAAAGGGATTCCACATTCCGACTCCTGTAGGAAATTATTCACCGGACTGGGCCATTGCTTTTGAAAAAGATAAAGTGAAACATATCTATTTCATTGCTGAAACCAAAGGTTCCATGAGTTCCATGGAGTTGCGGGAAATTGAGAAAAACAAGATTGCTTGTGCAGAGAAACTTTTTGAGCAGTTAAGTAATTCAGGGGTTAAGTATGGTAAGATTGATAGTTATGACACACTGATGAATTTAGTAAAATAACACAATATTAAGTTGCACCCACTTATACCCTCATGCCCTCACTAAAAGCCATAACCTACTCATTATTAAACCACTACCCACAGTGAGGGCATGTTAAAAAGTGAGAGCATTGCCCTCATGCCCTCACTCCTAATTTCTTGCTTCTCTCACTTTAAATCATTCATTCACAACATAATACCCATTTATCGGCTTATAAACCGGTTGTTTGGGAAGTCCCACATTTTTCAGCTTTCCTTCCTCGCACAAGCGGCGTAAATGGCGGCTGGCCGTGCTTTGTGTCATACCGCAAAGAAGCTGGAAACTTTTCCGCTGCACAAAATCACAGGTTGTGAAGTACTCCGTCAGCAATGCGTCAATCTCCTCATCGGTCAGTTTACTGGAATGAAACGAGAACCGGGTACGCTGCACCTTTACCTTTCCCACCTCATCCATCAATAGTTGATCGGGACGGTAAACAATCCCCTTGAGCCTCACCTTCGTATTCTTACGTTTCGTCTTTTCCGTTACCGGCCCGGTACTCACCAGGTTGGGACGGAAGAAACCGATGCCGTCCAGATGCACCTGTTTGCCTTCCGCCAACTCCTCGCCCATGGCACGTGACAGCGCATCGAGCACGGCTACCACATCCGTTTCAGTCAACGTACAATGTTTCTGAATACGGGCACGGAGCTGGGCCGTGCTCACCTTTCCGTTCAGCCGGAGACGCGGGTGCAACGTATTCTCTTCCCCTTGTTGCTCAGGGGATTTGGGATTCTCGTACCAATCAAATAGTATTGCCATACTGTTCTTTTTTTATTGATGAAAGTTCAATATCTGTTAATCACAGACGTGATTAAACTTAACTACCCTTGTGATTAATTTTAATCACCTTTGTGATCAGACTTAATCACAAGGGTGAATAACCAATTACAAACATACAAAAATAAGAAAAGAAAAGGTAGAAAACAAATAAGAGACAGGGGAATATGCACTGAGACTAAGAATAAAAACACAGAAAAGAAAGGAAAAAGAAAAAGACGGCATTTAATCCGGAAAGCATTTGCAGAATCCGGAAAGAAACCTTATCTTTACTAAAAATATGCACACATAGACACTCGCAATACGCAGTCTTCTCCACACGACAGAACATCATCTTTTCCATGGGAGGTACATAAAACCAAAAAACATTCAAACGAAAGACAAATATGAAAATTACACTCATCAGGAAAGATGAAGAACAGGGGACAGAAGCCTTGTCACTATGCGATTCGGACACATTCTTCGAGAAAATAAAGACAGAGAACAAAGCAGGGCATATATCGGAACTGCGTGAAATACTGCCCCGGCTGACAGGATCGTCCGCCCACTACGCCCATATCGACAAACTGCCGCGTGTCTATCCTGCTGTAGAATATACCCGTAAGCAAAATGGCGAGAAACGCATGAAACATTACAACGGACTAGTGCAGCTGGAAGTGAACCGGCTGGCCGACCTGTATGAGGTGGAATATGTGAAACGCCAAGTAGCACAACTGCCACAGACCTTTGCCGCTTTCTGCGGTTCAAGCGGACGGAGCGTAAAGATATGGGTACGCTTCGCACGCACTGACGGCAGCTTGCCCACTGCCACACAAGAAATCCTCCTGTTTCATGCCCACGCCTATCGGCTGGCGGTGACCTGCTACCAGCCCATGCTTCCTTTCGGCATCACACTGAAGGAACCGGACCTGATGCAAAGCTGTCGCATGACCGTGGATGAACAACCTTACTATAACCCTTCGTCCGTTCCTTTCTGCATAGAGCAACCGCTTGCCCTGCCCGATGAGGAAACTTTCCGGCAACGGAAACAAAACAGCGAAAGCGCACCGGAACGAATGACACCCGGCTGCGAAAGTATGCAGATTTTTGCCCTGATGTACCAGTCGGCACGGAAAAGAGCATTGGCCGAGATGGAAAACTGGAAACGTGATGACGGGCTGGAACCTTTACTGCCCCATCTGGTAGAACAATGCTTCAAAACAGGCATCCCCGAAGAGGAAGCCGTACAGCGCACGCTGATGCACTATTTTCACGCAACGGACACAGAAACCATCCGTACAGCTTTTGGCAACGGATACCGGGAAATGAAAGGTTTCGGTAAAAAAAGCGGTTTCAGTAAAGAGCAGGAAGCCACCTTCCGGCTGGAGGAATTCTTGAAAAGACGGTATGAATTCCGCTTCAACACCGTGCTGGACGAGGTGGAATACCGTCAACGGGACTCCGTTCATTTCTATTTCAAGCCATTAGATAAACGTACCCGCAACAGCATCGC
>OHZF01000719.1_pt1 | contig 11012 bp, 5 predicted proteins | sample 1580381 | NCBI WGS metagenome assembly OHZF01 (sample SAMEA3882556, study PRJEB24775) | human gut metagenome | biome: human-associated habitat; feature: intestine environment; material: feces | place: Netherlands | collected 2009/2010 | reverse complement strand
CAGACGCTCCTGGCCGACCGGGTGGAGGTACTGCGTGGCCCGGCATCCGTACTCTACGGTTCGAATGCCATGGGTGGCGTAGTAAATATTGTGACCCGCAAAATGCACGAGGATGGGATTCGCACCCACCTGCACACAGGGTACGGTTCCTACAACACGTTGGAAACCGAACTGACGAACCGCATCCGCAAAGGGCGTTTTTCGAGCGTCATCAGCGGCTCGTACAACCGCACGGACGGGCATCGTGCCGACATGGGATTCGAGCAGTACGGCGGTTACGGCCGGATCGGTTACGAGGTGACGGACCACTGGAATCTGCGTGCCGACGTGAACGTGACCCACTTCAACGCCTCTTATCCCGGCCCGGTATCGGCTCCGCTGCTGGACGGTGACCAGCGCATTACACGGGGCATGACCTCTTTTGCCGTCGAAAATGAATATGAGAAGACTTCCGGTGCGTTGAGTTTCTTCTACAACTGGGGCGACCATTGGATTAACGACGGCTATACGCCTTCCGCAGGGGAAGGTCCGCAGGATGACCGCTTCAACTCGTATGACGACATGATGGGTATCTCATGGTATCAGAGCGCCCGGTTCTTCAAGGATAACCGCATCACCGTAGGCTTCGACTGGTTCCGTTACGGTGGCGAGGCATGGAGCGAATATGTGAGCGGAGAAGATGCGGGAACACGTAGCGATTTGGTGGATAAGCATGAAAACGAGGTGGCAGGCTATGTGGACTTCCGGCAGGATGTCGGGAAGTGGCTCACGTTCAACGCAGGATTGCGCGTTGATCATCATTCCCGTGTCGGAACAGAATGGGTGCCGCAGGCCGGATTGGCATTCCACCTGCCTCATACCATCGAACTGAAGGCTTCTGCCTCCAAAGGTTTCCGTTATCCGATTCTCCGTGAGATGTACATGTTCCCGCCGCAGAATCCCGACTTGAAGCCGGAATCTATGTGGAACTACGAGATAGCCTTCTCGCAAAGACTGTTGGGTGGAAGCCTGTCGTATGGCATCAATCTCTTCTATATCGATGGCAAGAACCTGATTATGACCCTGCCCAATCCGAGCGGAAGCGGTATGCTGAACCAGAATTCGGGAGAGATAGACAATGCAGGCGTCGAAGCACAGGTCGCTTACCGTTTCAATAAGAGTTGGTCGGTGGATGCCAATTACAGCTACCTGCACATGGAGAATCCCGTGATTGCCGCTCCCGAACATAAGCTCTATGCCGGAGCAAACTTCACGCAAGGACGCTGGTCGGTATCGACGGGCATACAGTACATCGCCGGACTTTACACCTCGACAGATCCGGCTACAACCGAGGATTTTGTCTTATGGAATCTGCGCGGACAATTCCGTGCCACCCCATGGCTCGACATCTGGGCACGCGGAGAAAACCTGCTGGCACAGCGTTACGAAATCAATGCCGGATACCCGATGCCGAGAGCTACGGTGATGGCAGGTATAAATCTGAACTTTTAATTGATAAATTACAGTATATATGAAAAAGATAATGAGCATGATAATGGCTGCAATGGTATTTTTGACCATAGGAACAGGATATGTACAGGCACAGGACAAGACATCGGATAGCGCATCTGAACTCCCAAAGGTCTATCTTATCAAGGAAATTACCCCGGAAAATCTCGTGAAGATCTACGAGGCTCTCGGTCGTAAAGCCGAAGGAAAGGTTGCGGTAAAACTCTCCACCGGCGAACCGGGCGGACATAATTTTCTCCAGCCGACACTCATTGCACCACTTGTATGGAAAATGAACGGCACAATCGTGGAGTGCAATACGGCCTATGGTGGCGGACGTGCCAATACGGAGGCACACCTCAAGGCTGCTGCCGACCACGGTTTTACGGCGATTGCGAAAGTGGACATCATGGATGCCGACGGCGAAGTGTCCCTGCCGGTAAAAGGCGGCAAGCACCTGAAAGAGGATTTCGTGGGCAAGAACTACTTGAATTACGATTTTACGGTTGTGCTGTCGCATTTCAAAGGTCATGCGATGGGTGGTTTCGGCGGCGCAATCAAGAATATCTCCATCGGCATCGCCTCGTCGGGCGGCAAGGCGTGGATTCATTCGGCAGGCACGACCAAGGACGTAAGCAAAGTCTGGGGTAACCTTCCCGAACAGGATAACTTTTTGGAGTCGATGGCCGAGGCCGCCAAAGCCGTCACGGACCATTGCGGCGATAAGATTCTCTACATCAGTGTGGCCAACAATCTTTCGGTGGACTGCGACTGTGACTCCTCACCTGAAGATCCGAGGATGGGCGACATCGGTATCCTTGCCTCGCTTGACCCGGTAGCGCTTGACCGGGCCTGCACCGATCTGGTACGCTCCTCCGAAGACCACGGTAAAATTCACCTGATCGAACGTATCGACTCGCGCCACGGGATGCATACACTCGACTATGCCGAACAGCTCGGTATGGGAAGTCAGAAGTACGAACTTGTCGAACTGAAATAGACTGTTCGGGATGCTTGCTATGGCTGTACTGCCCCGCCATCTTTCTCAAATCCGTTCTGTTGGCTGTGGTTGCCGGGTATGCGGCTTCGCATTTCAGGAAAGCTTCGCCCGGACTGCTCCTTGGGGTCGTCTTGGCCTATCAGCTTGTCGGGACGCTGGGAGAATGGGCGACGAAAGGAGATTTCTGGCTTGCCGCACAGGATTTCCGGATTGGTATTCCGGGCATGCTGCTTCAGATATTCGGGAGCTGGCTATTCATTAACCGCATCATTCGTAAGTAATACCATTCCTATTGATTTTTGAATGAAAATAATAAACAAGGAGAGGAAAAGGTCTTTTCCCGTTCCTTTGCAACCTCAAATCGGCAATGGATAAGTAGCCATTATTCTCTTAACTCCTGCTGAACAGGTCAAAACCCCTCAATGGATGAATATAGAGTAAACCTGCATATCTCCCTTTATTTCCAACAGTTTGCATTATTCCTGCGAAATCCATCCGTATGTGAGCGAGTTTTGTTATATTTGTCCGATAAATAAAAAAACAGCTCATGATTTCAAACAAAATTTTACTAATATGCCTGGCCTTCATTGCATTGACTGCATGCAACGCCGGCTCGAAAAGACAAACAAATCATCATATGGAAAATGAAAAGCGTACCCTAGTGAAACTGGAAACCACCATGGGGAATATCACAGTGGCCCTGTATAATGAAACACCGAAACATCGTGATAACTTTATCAAACTGGTAAAAGAGGGAGTATATGACAGTACGTTGTTCCACCGGGTTATCAAACAATTCATGATCCAGGCCGGCGATCCGGACAGCAAAAACGCATCGGATACTGCCATGCTGGGCAGCGGTGATGTGGGTTACACCATTCCCGCTGAGTTCAATCCGAAATTCTTCCACAAGAAAGGAGTATTGGCGGCAGCACGCCAGGGTGATGATGTGAACCCCGAAAAGGCTTCATCGGGTTGCCAGTTCTATATTGTTACCGGACGCAAGTTCACCGAACCGCAATTGCTGGGCATGGAGAACAAAATAAACGAACAGCGTGAAGAGGCTCTGTTCGACAGTCTGGCACGCCAGCACATGAAGGAAATATACAAGATGCGCAAGGCAGGAGACAATGCCGGGTTACTGGAATTACAGGACACCTTGGAAGCCCAAGCCCGTGAGCTGGCGGACAAAGAAGAGAAATTCCGCTTCACCCCCGAACAGATCAAAGCATACAGCACCGTAGGCGGCGCTCCCCACCTGGACGGTTCTTATACCGTATTCGGTGAAGTAACCGAAGGCATGGAAGTAGTGGAGAATATTGAAATAGCAAAAACGAACCGCGCAGACCGCCCTGTAGAGAATATCCGGATTCTCAAGGCCAGTATTCAGTAATTTGCGACTCAGATGATTAACATTAACCGATACACCTTGTCTAACGGGCTGCGTGTGATACACAATGAGGACAATACAACCCAGATGGTGGCACTGAACCTGCTGTACGATGTGGGCGCACGCGATGAAGATCCTGATCATACCGGATTCGCCCATCTGTTTGAACACCTGATGTTCGGAGGCTCTGTCCATGTGCCCGACTATGACACTCCGGTACAAAATGCCGGAGGCGAGAATAACGCATGGACAAATAATGACATAACCAATTATTACATCACCCTCCCCCGTCAGAATGTGGAAACCGGATTCTGGCTGGAGAGTGACCGTATGTTGTCTCTCGACTTTAACCCGCGCAGTCTGGAAGTGCAACGGCAAGTAGTAATCGAAGAGTTCAAACAGCGAAACCTGAACCAGCCATACGGAGACGCCTCACATCTGCTACGCGCCCTATCTTATAAGGTGCATCCGTACCAGTGGCCTACCATCGGCAAAGAAATCAGCCACATAGCCAATGCCACCCTTGAAGAGGTAAAAGCTTTTTTCTTTAAATATTATGCACCGGACAATGCCATTCTGGCTGTAACGGGACATATTACTTTTGAAGAGACAGTGACATTGGCTGAAAAGTGGTTCGGCCCTATCCCGCGCCGCAACGTAGCCTCCCGCTCACTGCCGGCAGAACCCCGGCAAACGGAGGAACGCCGACTGACAGTAGAGCGGAACGTGCCTGTAGACGCGCTCTTTATGGCATTCCATATCTGTGAACGACGCCATCCCGACTACTATGCTTTTGATATGCTAAGCGACTTGCTGAGCAGCGGACGTTCCTGCCGTCTGGTGCAGCATCTGGTACAAGAGAAACAGGTATTCAACAGTATCGACGCCTATATATCGGGCAGCATTGACGAGGGATTGTTCCATATCACCGGCAAACCCGCCCCAGGCGTCACGCTGGAAGCTGCCGAAACAGCCGTATGGCAGGAACTGAAGGCATTGACGGAAGAAAGTGTGGATGAAGACGAGCTGGAAAAAGTAAAGAACCGCTATGAAAGTGAACAGATATTCAATAACCTGAATTACCTGAATGTGGCTACCAATCTGGCTTATTTTGAACTGACCGGCAAAGCGGAGGATATTAACAATGAAGTAAACAAGTATCGCTCGGTCACTGCCGGACAGATAAAAGAAGCGGCACAAAAAACATTTGTGCGGGAAAATTGTTCCACACTCTACTATAAAAGTAATTTGCCGACCTGATAATATGCTAATTTGCCAATGCGCCATGCGGAATACAGCGCAGCTAGTTGGCAAATTAGCATATTGGCATATTGGCACATTAGCAATTTATTAACCATGCAACATTACAAAGCACTTTTCACTTTAGGTATCCCTATCGTTATCGGCCAGATAGGTGTCATCATTCTGGGTTTTGCCGATACATTAATGATAGGCCATCACAGCACGAATGAATTAGCCGCCGCCAGTTTTGTCAACAATATGTTTACTTTGGCCATTATTTTCGCTACCGGATTCTCATACGGGCTGACCCCTATCGTGGGGAGCCTGTTCGGACGGGGAGAAACCCATGTAGTGGGACGGATGCTGAAGAACAGCCTGTTTGCCAATACACTGCTGGCAGTATTGCTCACACTCATCATGTGGATACTTTATCTGAATATCCACCGACTGGGGCAACCCGAAGAACTGCTGCCTTTAATGCGTCCCTACTTCATCGTTTTACTGATATCCTTGTTGTTTGTACTGCTTTTCAACGGTTTCAAGCAATTTGCCGACGGCATAACCGATACCCGCGTTTCCATGTGGATCTTATTGACAGGAAATGTAATGAACATTATCGGCAACTACATTCTGATTTACGGTAAACTGGGAATGCCCGAAATGGGATTGCTGGGAGCGGGAATTTCCACATTGGTCTCCCGTATCATGATGGTGGTCGTGTTCGCCGTCATTTTTTTCTGTACCCGGCGTTATCATATTTATAAAGAAGGATTTCTACACAATGCGCTCAACCGGGCAGACTTCCTGCACCTGAACAAACTGGGATGGCCCATTGCCATGCAGATGGGGATGGAAACCGCTTCGTTCAGCCTCAGCGCCATTATGGTGGGATGGATCGGGACTACTGCTCTGGCGGCCCACCAAGTGATGCTCGCCATTTCCCAAATCTGCTTTATGATGTATTATGGCATGGGAGCAGCCGTTGCTGTGCGGGTTAGCAACTTCCGCGGACAGAATGACCGGATAAACGTCCGGCGCTCGGCATACGCCGGATTCCATATCATGCTGTTCATCGCACTAATAGGAGCCCTGCCCATCTTCCTGCTGCGTAACGAACTGGGAGGATGGTTCAGCGACAGTCCGGCGGTCAGCGTAATGGTAGCACAACTTATCATTCCGTTCATCATCTACCAGTTTGGTGATGGATTACAGATAAATTTCGCCAATGCCCTTCGTGGAATCGCAGATGTGAAACCCATGATGTATATCGCATTCATCGCTTATTTCCTTATCTCCCTGCCGGCCGGCTATTTCTTCGGTTTCATCATGGACTGGGGAATTATAGGAATATGGATGGCATTTCCTTTCGGACTGACTACAGCCGGAATACTCTATTACCTACGCTTTAACCGTGATACGAAATTAAAATAAAACCACCATGAGCCTGCCCAACCGTTCCACCAAGCTGAAAGTTGCATTCGGCTATATCCTGCTGACTGCACTGCTCTTTATATCCATCGGATATATTTATCAGGAGATGAAGTCACTGACCGGAACCAGCGATGATGAAGCCATCCTGAGCCAACGGCGCCATGTCACCAACCAAATTATCGGCCAGCTCTATCAGGCGGAAGTCATCGGACAATCGCTCAGTACGGGACAAATAGAACAATACTACCGATACCAACGAGCCATGAAACAAGCCACCACGGCACTTGACTCCCTACGCACGTTGCTGACAGACAGCATACAACTGGCGCGACTGGATACCGTAGGAATGCTTTTCATGGATAAAGAACGGAATATGCGCAACCTGCTGAAAGCAATTCAGGACGGTGGGACAGATATACTTTACAAACAGCATATAGACGAACTGATCGCCCAGCAAGATTCCTTGCTCAGCCTTCCCCATGTACGAAAAAAAGTAATCACACACACCAATTCTTATATTATTCGTAAAAAGCCCAAAAGCTTCTTCAAACGACTGGGAGAAGTGTTCGCACCCGGGAAAGCGGATTCCACACAAGTCAGCAATGTGATTCAGGAAGAATATACCGATACGCTGACCGAAGCATACAGCCCGGCAGACACGGTGGTCACCATGCTGAAAGACATACAGAGCCGGGTGACCGACACCCATCAGGAACGGATGGAAATGGTGAATCGCCGCACCCAGTCCCTGCGCCTCAGTGGCTTGAAACTGAGTCAGAAAGTCAATCAGCTATTAAGTACCATAGAGGAAGAAGAGCAGGCTCTGGCACAAAACAAACATATACAAGAGGAATACATCCGCCAAAGCTCTATCCGCACAGTGGCAGGAATCGCCATTGTCGCCGTGGTTCTGGCTATTTTCTTCCTGGTCCTGATATGGAGGGACATCACTCGCAGCAACCACTACCGCCGAGAACTGGAAAAAGCCAAACGCCGTGCCGAAGACTTGCTGGTGGCGCGTGAAAAACTGATGCTGACCATCACACACGATATCAAGGCCCCCGTGGGTTCCATCTTGGGCTATACCGACCTGCTGGAACGGATCACTACCGAAGAACGCCAGCGTTTCTATCTGAACAATATGCAAAGTTCAGCCAATCACCTGCTCAGCCTAGTCAAATCCCTGCTGGATTACCACCGGCTGGATGCACATAAAATGGACGTCAACCAGGTATCGTTCAACCCCCACCAACTGTTCGACACCATTTATATTAGCTTCAAACCGATGGCAGACTCCAAACAGCTGGAACTGAACTATCATTGCAACGAATCATTAAACCGCGTATACATAGGAGACCCGTTCCGTATCCGCCAGATAGCAGAGAATCTGCTATCCAATGCACTGAAATTCACCAAAGAAGGAAGCATCACTCTGCAAGCAGCGTTGGAAAACGGCCAACTGCATTTCAGTATCAGTGACACAGGATGTGGTATCAGCCAAGAAGAGCAACAACGTATCTTTCAGGAATTCACCCGGCTCCATAATGCACAAGGACAAGAAGGATTCGGCTTGGGACTGGCCATCACCCGTAAACTGGTGCTTCTGCTCGAAGGAGATATCAAGATAGAAAGCGAACAAGACAAAGGCAGCTGCTTCCATGTATATCTGCCTTTGCCTGAGGGTCCTTCCCATCCGGATGAAAATCTTTCCGGACCGGGAGCAGAACATACTCCTGCTTCCCCTGACGCAACCGGGATCCGGCAAACAGACACTCCACGCGAAGACAGTGAGCCGATTCACCTGATTTTAATTGACGACGACCGCATACAGTTACAGCTTACCACCGCCATGCTGGAACGCCCCGGAGTGACTGTGACCTGCTGCCATCATCCCGAAGAGCTCCTCAACCAATTGAAAGAAAAGCGCTTCGACGTCTTACTCACGGACATACAAATGCCTGCCATGAACGGATTCGACTTATTGAAAGCCATCCGCACGCTGGACACATCATGGGTGCAAACCCTGCCGGTGATCGCCCTGACCGCCCGTAGCGATATGGACGAAAATTATTTCTGTTCACATGGCTTTGCCGGTTGCCTGCACAAACCTTTCACCATAAACGAATTGTTTACAGCCATCTTCCAGGCCACAGGAAAGGACGTATCCGCCGCAGGAAATCCGGCTCCTCACACAGCACCGGCCAAAGAAAACCATCCCCAACAAGAAACGTTGGATTTCTCCGCCCTGACCGCCTTCTCGGAAGATGATCCGGAAGCAGCCTCAGAAATACTCCGTACCTTCATCAGCGAAACAAAAAAGAACCGAGAGTGTATGGAAGAAGCATTGGCGAAAAAGAATATGGAAGACATCACGGCAATAGCTCATAAACTGTTGCCGCTGTTCACCATGCTGGGAGCCACCCGTTGCATTCCTGCACTGACATGGATGGAACAAAGACGAGGGACAACCGAAATCGGTGAAGAAGCGATAGAGAAAACAAACTTTATAATAGAAGAAATAGAAAAAGTAATTGACGAAGCAAAAAAGCAGATCGAAATACCGAATGAAGCATGAAGAATTAAGCCCTGTTAAGTTAAAAGGTATTAGAAATAGAGTCCGTGTTTCGGCACACCGTGAAAAAAGTTTATTTTTGTACGAATAAAAAACACATAAAGATGCCACATTCCATTCTGATAGTAGAAGATGACTTGACTTTTGCCACCATGTTGAAAACCTGGCTGGGTAAAAAAGGATTTTCGGTTGATACAGCAAGCAGTAATGCGCGCGCACGCAAACAACTGGATGCACAACCATACGATCTTGTTTTGTCTGATCTGCGCCTGCCTGATCAAGATGGTATCTTCTTGCTTTCATGGATGAAAGAACAGAAATATAACATCCCACTCATCATCATGACAGGCTATGCTGACATCCAAAGCGCTGTACAGGCCATAAAACATGGAGCCAGTGATTACATTTCAAAACCGGTACAACCGGATGAGTTGCTGAAGAAAATTAATGAGGCATTGCAAAACAAAGCTTTACCTACACCGGCAGGAATAGAAAAGAACACAGTCACGCCCAAAGCATCCAAGAGCAAAGCCGTTCCCCATAGTGCAACCGTTCCTCCCTCTAATTTCCTGGAGGGGGAAAGCGAGGCGGCGCGCCAACTCTACAATTATGTAGGTCTGGTAGCTCCCACCCCCATGTCCGTACTGATAAACGGTGCCAGCGGAACAGGTAAAGAGTATGTGGCGCACCGTATTCATCAGCTAAGCAAACGGGCCGACAAGCCATTCATTGCCATAGACTGCGGTTCTATCCCCAAAGAGCTGGCAGCTTCCGAATTTTTCGGTCATGTGAAAGGTTCGTTTACAGGTGCTCTGACAGATAAAACGGGTGCTTTCGTTGCAGCCAACGGTGGTACTATCTTTCTGGATGAGATCGGAAACCTTAGTTATGAAGTGCAGATACAACTGCTTCGTGCCTTGCAAGAGAGAAAAATACGTCCGGTAGGTTCTACACAGGAGATATCGGTAGATATTCGTCTGGTATCTGCCACCAATGAGAATCTGGAACAAGCCATTGAAAAAGGTACTTTCCGTGAAGACCTTTATCATCGTATCAATGAATTTACCCTCCGTATGCCCGATCTGAAAGAACGGAAAGAAGATATTCTGCTCTTTGCCAATTTCTTCCTCGATCAGGCAAACAAGGAACTGGATAAACACCTGATTGGTTTCGATGCAAAAGCATCGCAAGCTTTAATGAATTATCATTGGCCGGGAAATTTGCGCCAAATGAAGAACATCGTCAAAAGAGCAACTTTATTGGCACAAAGCAGTTTCATTACTTTATTGGAATTGGGGACCGAGCTTTTAGAAACTCCTGCATCCAGCAATACGAGCATTGCATTACGCAATGAAGAGACTGAAAAAGAGCATATTTTGGAGGCGCTACGCCAAACAGGAAACAATAAGAGTAAAGCAGCGCAATTACTGAATATTGATCGAAAGACTTTATATAATAAATTGAAATTATACAATATTGATTTGTAACAAGTTACGTTCTTGCATTTTCTCAAGTGTTCTCATGCCTATGAGAAAATTTTCTCAATGCGATGAGAAAAAGTTCTCATTACAGTGAGAATTCTTTCTCATTACGGTGAGTATTCTATCGTATTTGTACGTTGTTATCGCATCATATCTTTCTAAGTAAAATCTTTCTTACAACAGGCTTATTTATTTCATAAATTTTATTGATAAGAACATCCATTTCCTGTTGGCGAGCATCACGGACAGCTTCAAACATCATCTTTGAATACATATCACGACGTCCCTTCAACCAAACGTTTTTATCCAAGTTTTCATCCATCACCTCGATCGCTTTTCTGTCGTCAGCATACAGCAATCCCTTTTGCTGGAAAAAGCCGAATTCACACCACGCATATTCTCTGAATG
>OHZF01000706.1_pt1 | contig 11218 bp, 10 predicted proteins | sample 1580381 | NCBI WGS metagenome assembly OHZF01 (sample SAMEA3882556, study PRJEB24775) | human gut metagenome | biome: human-associated habitat; feature: intestine environment; material: feces | place: Netherlands | collected 2009/2010 | reverse complement strand
ATGGCGGCTTGAATACTCCGACCATGAACTTCAATCTCCAGATTGGTAAATACATTACTCCGACTTGGGGGGTACGTGGTGAAGTGAGCGGTTTGTGGCAGAGTCTTGACAATCAAGACAATTCCTACTTCGATAAAGGCACAAATAGTGAGTATCACAAATATTGTAAAAAGTTTGGTGAAATCAACTTGGATGCTATGCTGAACCTGACAACTCTGTTTGGTGGTTACAACCCCAATCGTGTAGTCGATTTCTATCTGTTTGCGGGTCCTACAATGAACCTTTCTTCTAAAGGCACAGAATTTACAGGCGGTATGGTAGGCGATGCTTATCAACTGGCTGCAAACGATGATGTCAAGGCTCGTTTCGGTGCTACTGCAGGTTTGGGCTTGGGCTTCAACTTGAATCAGAAGCTGGCTTTGAATGTAGAAGGTCGTTTTGGGGTGACTCCCTCTATCTTTGGCGATGCAAGCGACTGTCGTAAGGCTGAGGCCACTGCCCGCGTAAATGTAGGTTTGACTTATACATTTGGTGGTAAGAAATTTGCGAAAGTTTCTGATATTGACGAAGATGCCATCAATGCTGAAATCAACCGCTACAGAAGTGAATTGGCTCAAGCTCAGGCTGATTTGGCAAACTGCAAGAACTCATTGGCTAACATGAAACCGGAAGTTAAGGAAGTTATCAAGGAAATCCAGACAGCTGGTCCTCGTGCTATCTTCTTTAAAATCGGTAGTGCTCGTTTGGATGATTATGGTAAGGTCAATATTCAGTTGGCTGCTAAGATTCTGAAGGCTAATCCGGATAAGAAATACAAGGTTGCAGGTTACTGTGATAAGGCTACAGGTAGCGCAGCATACAACCAGAAACTTTCAGAAAAACGTGCTCAGGTTGTTTACGATGCCTTGATTGCTGAAGGTGTAGACAAAGATCAACTTGAATTCGTAGGATTTGGTGGTACTGAAAATATGTTCAGCAAGAACTATCTGAACCGCGTAGTGATTCTTGAATAATATACTCTGTTAAAAACAGAAATACTAAAGAAGGCGCCTGATTTTCCAGACGCCTTCTTTTTAATCTCTGATTGAATTTATCTGCAATGGTGAAATTTAAGTTGTGCTTTGTTGCTCTGCTTTGTTGTTTGGCTTTTCCTGTTTCTGCTCAACTTACGTATGGCACGACAGGATTGTTGCATGCACCTTCTGCTGAAATGCAGCGTGACAAGACGCTTATGATTGGCGGTAATTTTTTGAACAAAGAATTAACTCCTCCCACTTGGTATTATCATACGTACAATTATTTTCTGAATGTTACGATATTCCCCTGGATGGAGGTGGCCTACACCTGTACGCTTTTCAAGGCGGAAGCATTGGGCTTGGCTCCTTACGGATATTCTGGGTTTACCTATCAGGACAGGTATTTCTTCGATTGAGAGCGTTGAAGGAAGGGCAGTTCTGGAAATATATGCCTGCAGTGGTGTTTGGTACTTCCGACCCCTTTACTTCCACAAACAGTCAAATGGCTTCCACGGAAGGAAACGGTTATTACAGTCGTTTTTATGTTGCAGCGACAAAACATATTCCCTTGGGAAGGGAAGAAATAGGAGTGCATCTTTCTTATCTTTACAACAAGCGTAAGGAGTATAAGTTAAACGGAATGGCAGCGGGCATTACCTACAATCCCTCTTTTCATCCTCAATTACGACTGATTGTGGAATACGACTCAAAAGATTTTGCTTTTGGCGCCACTTATTGTTTGTTTAAGTACCTGCACTTTCAAGTGGAAATGCAGAAAATGCAATATTTCAGTGGTGGATTGACAGTTAATATTCATTTGAAATGATCAGTGTATAAAAAACGTGAAAGGGATGTTTGATGTTGTCAAACATCCCTTTTTCTGTATTGTGTAATCATTTAAAAATAATAGTATAAATAGGTGTTTTGTTTTTCCAGTAGGAGAATTTTTTTCCCAATAGGAGAAAAAAAATAGTAATTGCTGATAATAAAATGGGAGAAAAATAATCATTTATGTGCCAAGTTGTTTTTTTAAGCATTACTATATATAAGATTAACGGTAGATTTCAAATTTTAATCGTAATTTTGTAGCCCATTATGAGTAGAATAATAGCCATAGACTACGGTCGGAAACGCACGGGAATAGCCGTGAGTGATACATTGCAGATGATTGCGAATGGACTGACAACTGTGCCTACACACCAATTGTTGCAGTTTCTTCTTGATTATGTGGCTAAGGAGCCGGTAGAGCGTATCTTGGTAGGCTTTCCTAAGCAGATGAACAATGAGGCTTCGGAAAATATGAAGAATATCGAACCTTTTGTCCGTTCGCTGAAGAAGAAACTGCCTGACATGCCGGTTGAATATGTAGACGAGCGTTTTACTTCTGTTCTGGCTCATCGGACGATGCTTGAGGCCGGATTGAAAAAGAAAGACCGCCAAAATAAAGCACTGGTGGATGAAATCAGTGCAACTATTATTCTGCAAACTTATTTAGAGAACAAACGTTTCTCTTTTTTATAATGTATAGAAAGTAATTTGTAATTAGTAATTTGTAGTAAAGGAAATGATTTTACCCATTTATGTGTACGGCCAGCCCGTATTGAGAAAGGTAGCAGAGGATATTGCCCCGGACTATCCGAATTTGAAAGAACTTATTGAGAATATGTTTGAAACGATGGACAATGCTGAAGGTGTGGGACTTGCTGCACCGCAAATAGGTTTGCCTATCCGCGTAGTAACCATTAATCTGGATGTCTTGTCTGATGATTTGCCAGAATATAAAGATTTCCGCAAGGCGTATATCAATGCCCATATTCTGGAAGTGTCCGGTGAGGAAGTTTCTATGGACGAGGGCTGCTTGAGCCTTCCAGGAATTCATGAATCAGTGAAGCGTGGCAACAAAATACGCGTGCAATACCTGGACGAGAACTTGGAACCGCACGATGAGATTATCGAAGGTTACCTGGCACGCGTGATGCAGCACGAGTTCGACCATCTGGAAGGAAAGATGTTCATCGACCATTTGTCTCCGTTACGCAAGCAGATGATTAAAGGAAAACTGAATGCCATGTTGAAAGGCAAGGCACACTGCACTTATAAGGTGAAAACCGTAAAGAAATAAGTTTAACCATATAATATGGTATAAAAGGCTCAAAAAATATAAAAAGTGTTCCGCTAATCCCGACAAGTAAACGAAAAACGTTACTTTTGTTTCGTTTACAAGCATTTATAAAACAAGATGATAAAAAAAATACTGACGGCTATTTTGCTGTTACCCACATTGTTGTATGCACAAATCAATACGGAACGGGTGATGACCATTGCTCGGAATGCATTGTATTTTGAGGATTACGTGCTTTCTATCCAATATTTTAATCAGGTAATCAACGCGAAACCTTATTTATATGAGCCTTATTTCTTCCGTGGACTGGCAAAAATCAATTTGGATGACTATCAGGGAGCGGAGAGTGATTGTGATGCTGCGATTCAGCGGAACCCTTTTGTGGTAGGTGCTTACCAAATCAGAGGATTGGCACGTATCCGTCAGAACAAGTTTGACGAGGCGATTGAAGATTATAAAACTGCCATCAAATACGACCCGGAGAATGTGGTGCTTTGGCATAATCTTTCCCTTTGCCATATTCAGAAAGAAGATTATGAGGCGGCTAAGGAAGATTTGGGTACGCTTCTGACAATTGCCCCCAGATATACACGTGCTTATCTGATGCGCGGGGAAGTCTCCCTGAAACAGAATGATACGATACAAGCTTTGCGTGATTTTGACAAAGCCATCGATATGGACCGTTATGACCCGGATGGATGGGGGGCAAGAGCCATTGTACGCCTCCAGCAGGGGAAATATAAAGAGGCTGAAGCTGATTTGGACCAGTCTATCCATCTGAGTGCAAAGAATGCCGGTAACTATATCAACCGTGCCTTGGCGCGTTTCCATCAGAATAATTTGAGAGGCGCCATGAGTGACTATGATTTGGCTTTGGATATTGATCCGAATAATTTTCTCGGGCACTACAACCGCGGTTTGCTGCGTGCCCAGGTGGGCGATGACAACCGGGCAATAGAGGATTTTGATTTTGTGTTGAAGATGGAACCGGATAACATGATGGCCACCTTCAATCGTGGTTTGTTACGTGCGCAGACGGGGGATTACCGGGGAGCTATCAGTGACTATTCCAAAGTGATTGCAGAATATCCTAACTTTATGGCCGGCTATTATCAGCGTGCCGAAGCCCGTAAAAAGATTGGCGACCATAAGGGAGCCGAGCAGGATGAGTTCAAAATCATGAAGATGCAGATAGACAAGCGTAACGGTGTTTCTTCTGGTGACAAAAAGGAAGGTGACGACAGTAAGGATGTTGCGGATAATTCCTCGGAAAACTCCAATGGAGATGGTGGGAAGACCCGTAAGAAATCCGACAAGAACATGGAAAATTATCGGAAAATTGTAATAGCGGACGATTCGGAAGCTGACCAGCGTTATAAGAGCGATTATCGCGGACGTGTACAAGACCGGAATGTGACCATCAAGCTCGAGCCGATGTATGCTTTGACTTATTATGAGAAACTGAGCGATGTGAAGCGTATCGTACATTATCATAAGTATATTGAGGAACTGAACCATTCGAAACTGTTCCCGAAGCCACTGCGCATCACCAATATGGAAGCTCCGTTGACGGAGGAACAAGTACGCTTCCACTTTGCTTTGATAGACGCTCATACGTCTGATGTGGTGGCTGACGAGAAGAACGCCAAGAAACGTTTCATGAGAGGTCTGGATTTCTATCTGGTTCAGGATTTTGCCAGTTCCATAGATGACTTTACAAAGAGTATCTTGTTGGACGACACTTTCTTCCCGGTATACTTTATGCGTGCTTTGGTGCGTTATAAGCAACTGGAATATAAAAAGGCCGAAGCCACAATGAGTGAAGGCGCCACTTCGGGTACAACGGAAATGAAGAAGCCAGAAGTGACGGCCATCGATTATGAAGTTGTGAAGAATGACCTGGATCACGTTATTCTATTGGCTCCTGATTTTGTCTATGGCTATTATAACCGTGGCAATGTGTCTTCGTTACTGAAGGATTACCGTGCCGCCTTGGCGGATTATGACAAGGCGATTGAGCTGAGTCCCGATTTTGCTGAAGCATACTTTAACCGTGGGTTGACGCACATCTTCCTGGGGAATAACAAACAAGGTATTGCCGATTTGAGTAAAGCCGGAGAATTGGGCATTGTCTCGGCCTATAATATCATAAAGAGGTTTACAGATACACGGGAATAACATTTTTTTGCTAAAAAATAGAATATCAAAAAGAATTAGCTATTTTTGCGTTCTGAAAAATGAAATATACATATAAACTATGATAAAGATAACATTTCCAGACGGCTCTGTTCGTGAATATAACGAAGGAGTAACGGGACTGCAGATTGCAGAAAGCATCAGTTCGCGATTGGCACAAGACGTGCTGGCTTGTGGCGTGAACGGAGAAATTTATGATTTGGGGCGTCCTATCATGCAAGACGCTGAAGTGGTTCTTTATAAATGGGAGGATGAGCAGGGTAAGCATGCCTTTTGGCATACCAGTGCCCACCTGCTGGCCGAAGCTTTGCAGGAACTCTATCCGGGCATCCAGTTCGGTATAGGTCCTGCTATCGAAAACGGTTTCTACTATGATGTGGACCCGGGTGAAACGACTATCAAGGAAGCTGACCTGCCGGCCATTGAGAAAAAGATGGCTGAACTGGTGGCTAAGAAAGAAGCGGTTGTCAGACAAGACATTGCCAAGGCAGATGCTTTGAAGATGTTTGGTGACCGTGGAGAAACTTATAAATGCGAGCTGATTTCCGAATTGGAAGACGGCCACATCACAACTTATACGCAGGGTGCATTTACCGACTTGTGCCGTGGCCCTCACTTGATGACCACAGCTCCTATCAAGGCTATTAAGCTGACTTCCGTTGCCGGTGCTTATTGGCGTGGACAAGAAGACCGTAAGATGATGACCCGTATCTATGGTATCACCTTCCCGAAGAAGAAGATGCTGGATGAGTATCTTGTTCTGCTGGAAGAGGCAAAGAAGCGCGATCACCGTAAAATCGGTAAGGAGATGGACTTGTTCATGTTCTCCGACACTGTAGGTAAGGGACTCCCGATGTGGCTGCCCAAAGGTACTGCACTGCGTATCCGCTTGCAGGACTTCTTACGTCGCATCCAGGCCCGTTACGATTATCAGGAAGTAATGTGTCCACCCATCGGCAACAAATTGCTTTACATCACTTCCGGCCATTATGCAAAATATGGTAAGGACTCCTTCCAGCCCATACATACGCCGGAAGAAGGGGAAGAGTACTTCTTGAAACCGATGAACTGCCCTCACCACTGTATGATTTACAAGAACTCACCCCGTTCTTACAAAGACCTGCCTTTGCGTTTGGCAGAGTTCGGTACGGTTTGCCGTTACGAGCAGAGTGGCGAGTTGCACGGTCTGACACGTGTACGTAGCTTTACGCAGGATGATGCGCATATCTTCTGCCGTCCGGACCAGGTGAAGGATGAGTTCCTCCGTGTCATGGACATTATCTCCATCGTGTTCGAATCTATGGACTTCGAGAACTTCGAGGCACAGATTTCCTTGCGTGACAAGGTGAACCGCGAAAAATACATCGGTAGCGACGAGAACTGGGAAAAAGCAGAACGCGCCATCATCGAAGCTTGTGAAGAAAAGGGGCTGAAGGCAAAAATAGAATATGGAGAAGCCGCTTTCTATGGTCCTAAACTGGACTTCATGGTGAAGGATGCCATCGGTCGCCGTTGGCAGCTGGGTACCATCCAGGTGGACTACAACCTGCCGGAACGTTTCCAGCTGGAATATACCGGTGCTGACAATCAGAAGCACCGTCCCGTAATGGTTCACCGTGCTCCGTTCGGCTCCATGGAACGCTTCGTGGCTGTGCTTATTGAGCATACGGCCGGTAAGTTCCCGTTGTGGCTGACTCCTGACCAGGTTGCCATCCTGCCTATCAGCGAGAAGTTCAACGACTATGCGCATGAAGTGAAACAATATTTGAAGCGATATGACATCCGTGCCATTGTGGATGAACGTAATGAAAAGATTGGTCGTAAGATTCGTGACAATGAGATGAAGCGTATTCCGTACATGCTGGTTGTAGGTGAAAAGGAGGCTGAAAACAAGGAAGTTGCTGTCCGCAAGCAGGGAGAAGGTGATAAAGGAACCATGAAATTTGAAGAATTTGCCAAAAAAATGAACGAAGAAGTTCAGAATATGATAAATAAATGGTAACTTTGCGCCCAATTGTAGAAGCATAGCATATATTAGATGTTCTAAAGTTCGCTTTTACTTAACAAAAACATTAATTTGGGAATAGTAAATAAGAAACAAACTGGAAGTAAACGTTATTTAATGAAGAATGACAGCTTAAAAGGGCAACATCGGATTAACGAACAAATCCGGGCCAAAGAAGTCCGCATAGTGGGCGATGAAGTAGAACCAAAAGTGTATCCGATAGCGCAGGCTTTAAGACTTGCTGAAGAACATGAAGCGGATCTCGTGGAGATTTCTCCAAATGCACAACCCCCTGTTTGTCGTATTATTGATTATTCTAAATTTCTTTATCAGTTAAAGAAGCGTCAGAAAGAACAAAAGGCAAAGCAGGTGAAGGTGAACGTGAAGGAAATACGTTTTGGACCTCAGACTGATGACCATGATTATAACTTCAAGTTGAAGCATGCCAAAGGCTTTTTGGAAGATGGCGATAAGGTGAAAGCCTACGTATTCTTTAAAGGCCGTTCTATCTTGTTCAAAGAGCAAGGTGAAGTGTTGCTGCTCCGTTTTGCCAATGATTTGGAAGACTATGCGAAGGTAGACCAGATGCCGGTTTTGGAAGGAAAGAGAATGACAATCCAACTCTCTCCGAAGAAAGTGGCGGCACCTAAGAAGAGCGCGGCTCCCAAGCCTGCAGAAGATGCGCCAAAGGCTGCGTCGGCTGAAACCGAAGAAGAATAAAGAAGTGAGTAACGCCATAGGTATAGTGCGTTGCCATATAATTTAATAATTAAAAAGTTTAAAAAAGATGCCAAAGATGAAGACTAACTCCGGTTCTAAAAAGAGATTTACTCTTACCGGAACAGGTAAAATCAAAAGAAAGCACGCTTTTCATAGTCACATCCTGACTAAGAAAACTAAGAAGCAGAAAAGAAACTTGTGCTACTCTACACTTGTTAGTACAACAGATGTAAGCCAGGTGAAAGAGCTCTTAGCAATGAAGTAATTGAAAAGCGTACAAAAGTATTAAAGTTATTAACCGAATGCATTAGCTTTAAGTCCGCTGCGTGAAGTAACGGCGCTAACATTCAAAAACAAGTAAAACTATGCCAAGATCAGTAAATCATGTTGCTTCTAAAGCAAGAAGAAAGAAAATTTTGAAATTGACCAGAGGTTACTTTGGTGCAAGAAAGAACGTTTGGACTGTTGCCAAGAATACTTGGGAAAAAGGTTTGACCTATGCGTTCCGTGACCGTAAGAACAAGAATTGCACAAAGCAGGTATCGAAATCAACCGTAAAGTTTTGGCTGATTTAGCGATGAACCATCCGGAAGCTTTCAAGGCTATCGTTGCTAAAGCAAAGGCTGCATAAAAACAGTTAGCAGATAAATTACGAGGTGCTGATTACTCTTTTGGTAGTCAGCACTTTTTGTTTTCTGATACTCCGGGGAGGGGTTAAAACTTGAAAAGGACTTGAAACAATTTACTGCTTTTACTTGTTTCTTTCATAGAAACTCATTACCTTTGTTATAGAAAAAATAGCCGCATTGATTGGATCGGGAAACTCATCAATTTTTATGAAATACCGAGACAAGCTTCGCTTCTCAATGGCGGGCCACGCCCTTCGGGGTAACTCTTGAGTCGGTGGATTACAAAGAGGAGGAGCACTCAAATCATGTCATACGGAGTTTCATCACATCATCGGTGCGGCTTTCTATAAAAGAGGAACGGTAATCTGTTTGGATAACCGTTCCTCTTTCGTTTTATGCGGATGTGGGTGATTGTGAAACGATGATACGTGATGCTGAAACAGATGATGTGTCAAGGGAAGATAGATGATGTGTTTATACAAGACAGACCATCTGTATCGGGTGAACAGATGGTCTGTTTTGAAAAGAGTTTTTTTAAGTTTATTTGTTGTCCCGTAAGTCTTTTACCCTGACGGCTTTTCCTTCGCTCTGCGGCAAGGAACCTTTCTTTACCAACCGTAACTTCGGAGTTACCAGAATCTCGTCTTTCAGCTGGCGGGTAATGGCTTTGCTAATCTTTTGTAGCTCGATGTAATTGTCAGTAGAGAGGTCGCTAAGTTCAACTTCCACAATCATCTCATCCTGGTTATTGACCGTTTCGAGCGTGATGAGGTAATTGCTGCCCAATTCGGGGAATTGTACCAGCACCTTTTCCACCTGCATGGGGAAGATATTGACTCCCTTGATGATGAACATATCGTCGCTACGGCCTTTGATGCGGTCTATACGGATGTGGGTACGTCCGCAAGGGCACTTGCCGGGCAGGATGCGGGTAAGGTCGCGTGTACGGTAGCGGATGAGGGGCATCATCTCTCTGTCCAGCGTTGTCAGTACCAGTTCGCCGATTTCACCTTCCGGTACGGGTTCGCCGGTTTCCGGGTTAATGATTTCGACCAGGTAGCAATCTTCCCAGAAGTGCATGCCGTCTTGTTCGGTGCACTCGAAGGCTACGCCGGGACCGTTCATTTCAGTCATACCAAAGCTGTTATAGGCTTTGACGCCAAGCATGCGTTCAATCTTTCTGCGTTGCTCGTCTGTGTGGGGTTCGGCACCGATAACAAGCGTTTTCAGACTTGTGCCGGCGGGGTCCATCCCTTCTTCCTGGAATACCTCTGCCAAGCGGATGGCATAGCTGGGAATGGCATGCAGGGCAGTGGTCTTGAAGTCGGTGATGAACTTTATCTGACGCTTGCTGTTTCCGGCAGCGGCAGGAACAGTCAGCGCACCCAGACGTTCGGCTCCATACTGAAAGCCCAGTCCTCCGGTGAACATGCCGTAACCGGAGCTGTTTTGGAAAACATCCGTCTTACGGATACCTACCATATAGAGGCAGCGTGCCACTAAGTTAGCCCAAGAGTCCAAATCGTGTTGGGAGTGTACGATGACCGTCGGCGTGCCCGTAGTGCCACTGGAAGAATGGATACGTACTCCGTCCTCACGCATATCGCCTGCTACTAATCCAAAAGGATAATTGGCGCGCATATCGGCCTTGGTAGTAAACGGTATCTTACGTATGTCTTCTATAGACCGGATGCTGTCGGCAGTGATGCCATGCTCTTGGAATACCTTTTTATAATAAGGAGAGTTGGCGGCAATACTGACAGTCTTTTTTAACCGTTGCAGTTGCAGTTCGCGCAACTGCTCACGGGGCATCGTTTCAATCTCTTCTTCCCAGTATTTGTTATTCATGGTATGTTGAAATTTAGAGTCAATTATAGTTTACATCAGTTTTTCAGCAATCTCTTTGCCGGCAGCCAACGCTTTGAGGTTCAGCTCTACAATGGCGTCGCCCTTGCGTTGGAAGATTTCGCGGATGCTGTCTTGCACCTTTGCGTAGTCGATGCCGAGGAAGGGGATGGTGGCGCCCAGCAGTACGATGTTCGCTACGCGGGGAGAGCCGACTTCTTTTGCCACTTCGTTTACGTTCAGCATGATTTTATGCGGCAGCTTGTTGATTTCGGCCTTGATGTCTTCTTCTGCCGGATAGTTGGGAATGTTGATGAAGGGGGCTTCATTGGTCACCAGCCAACCTTCGGGGCTGAGGTAGGGGAGGTAGCGCAGTGCTTCCATCGGTTCCAGGGAGATGATGAGGTCGCATTTTCCTGTGGGAATGAGGTCCGAAGCGATGGGGTGGTCGCTGATGCGCAGGTTGGACTGCACGTCGCCGCCTCGCTGGCTCATGCCGTGTACTTCTGCCTGCTTCATGTAGAGTCCGTCCTTGAGGGCTGCTTTGCCGATTACGGTGGCGATGGAGAGGATACCTTGTCCTCCTACGCCGGAAAGTATGATGTCTTTTTTCATGGCTTTACTTGTTTCTTTTTTTGCGTGCTAATGTTTGGATACATTCTCTGCGGGGGATGATGACGGATAC
>OHZF01000702.1_pt1 | contig 11346 bp, 10 predicted proteins | sample 1580381 | NCBI WGS metagenome assembly OHZF01 (sample SAMEA3882556, study PRJEB24775) | human gut metagenome | biome: human-associated habitat; feature: intestine environment; material: feces | place: Netherlands | collected 2009/2010 | reverse complement strand
TAATTTATAAAAAACGGCTGCAAAGGTAGATGTTTTAGTTGACATTACCTCATCATATTCTTCATTTTTTCGAAACTGAATCCATTAAAGTCCTGAATAACAGCATTTGCCTTGTCGCGTATTTGCTCTTCAGAATTGGTGGTAGCCAGTCCTATCACAGTCATTCCGGCACGATTCCCCGCCTCAAGGCCATGAAACGAGTCCTCGAAAACCACACAGTTCTCCGGCACGGTGTCAAAAACTGTCGCACCTAACAGAAAGCATTCGGGGTCAGGCTTGGAATGAGTAAACATTTCAGCAGTGAGGATACGGTCCACACTTTGCTTCAATTCCGGGTGTGCTTTATATACGTTGCTCATCTTCATCTCATTTGAACTTGTGACTATAGCTATCTTTACCCCGTTTTCCCTCAATTCTTTCAGGAAAGTCTCTACGCCCGGGATATAATTATATAACATATTTTTTTCAAATTTGTTCAAATCTTCTGTAATTTCATGCTGTACCTCTTCCATTCCGGCAAAATAGTTGGCATAAATCTGTGTCAAGGTCTGTCCTTTTATCAACCGGCCGAATTCGGGAAGCTCCGGATGGTATTTCCGTCCTTGTTCATTCCAGAATATACTATACTGAGTCTCAGTATCCATTACCACTCCGTCAAAATCGAATAAAGCTGCTATGCTTTTTGTTGAATTCATATTACTTTTAGTTTGATTTAACGCCACAAAGGTCCGAATAATCCTCCATATTCCTAACTTTGCAAAGCTTAAAAATAATAAAAACGCGAATGAAAGAAAACAACCCGCACATACTGGGTACAGAAAAGGTCGGAAAGCTGCTTTTAGAGTACTCTATCCCTGCTATCATCGGAATGACACTGACGTCACTGTATAATATTATTGATAGCGTATTTATCGGGCACGGTGTCGGCGCCATGGCCATATCGGGCTTGGCTATTTCTTTTCCGCTGATGAACCTGCTGGTGGCGTTCTGTACACTGGTCGGGGTGGGTGGCGCTACCATTTCTTCTATCCGCCTGGGGCAGAAGGATACGGACGGCGCCGAGAAGGTGCTGGGAAACGTAACGGTGCTCTGTGTGATAAATTCTATTTTCTACGGAGGCATCACCCTGCTGTTTCTGGACCGGATTCTGTTCTTCTTCGGGGCAAGCCATGACACGTTGCCATACGCCCGCGACTTTATGCAGATTATATTAATAGGAAGTCCTGTCACCTATGTAATGATCGGACTGAATAATATCATGCGTGCCACCGGTTATCCCCGAAAAGCGATGCTGTCCTCCATGCTGACAGTGGGGTGCAACATCATTTTGGCTCCTGTCTTTATATTCTGGCTCGGCTGGGGAATCCGCGGAGCAGCCACGGCAACCATCCTTTCACAGTTTGCCGGCATGATATGGGTGCTGAGCCATTTCATGCAGGAAAAAAGTTATATCCGCTTCAAGAAAGGGATATTCAAATTAAGGAAACGGATCGTAGAGAATATCTTCAGTATCGGTATGTCGCCGTTCCTGATGAATGTCTGCGCTTCGGCCATTGTCATTATATTCAACAAGAGCCTGCTGCTCTACGGGGGCGATCTGGCTATCGGAGCATACGGCATATTAAACCGTCTGCTGATGTTGTTTGTAATGGTTATCATGGGACTGACTATGGGGATGCAACCGATTGTGGGCTATAATCATGGCGCACACAAATTCGGCCGGGTGAAGCAGACTTTGAAATATTGCATGATTGCAGGGGGGTGCATCACTTCGCTGGGATTTGTTTTCAGCGAACTTTTCCCTAATTTGGTTGTTAATATGTTTACAGACGATAAAGAACTTACAGCATTGGCACGCACTGGGTTGCAAATCGGAGTCCTGATGTTTCCTTTCGTGGGAATACAAATTGTGATTTCCAGTTTCTTCCAATCTATCGGGAAAGCGAAAATTTCTATCTTCCTCTCCTTGTCCCGCCAACTGTTGTATTTATTACCCTGCCTGCTGTTACTACCTCATTGGTGGGGATTGAACGGTATCTGGCTCAGTATGCCTGTATCCGATCTTTTAGCATTTATCACAGCCTGCCTGATGCTGGCACATCATATTAAAAAATTAAACAAGATCACAGAAGTATGATATTTAATGCAGAAAACATTCTCTTGATAGGTTCCATCCTATTGTTCGTAAGTATTGTAGTGAGTAAAACCGGATACCGGTTCGGAATCCCTACGTTACTTGTTTTTTTATTGGTCGGCATGCTGTTCGGAAGCGATGGTCTGGGACTCCAGTTCCATGATGCGGGCGAAGCCCAGTTCATCGGCATGATGGCCCTTAGCATCATTCTGTTCTCAGGGGGTATGGATACCAAATACTCGGATATCAAACCTGTATTGCCACAAGGCATACTGCTTTCCACCTTCGGTGTGTTGCTTACTACTATTTTCACCGGATTCTTTATTTATTGGATTTCCGGATTCTCGAATGTCAGCATTACCATGTCCCTGATGACGGCCATGCTGCTGGCGGCTACCATGTCCTCTACGGACTCTGCTTCCGTGTTCAATATCCTGCGCTCGCAAAGCATGAATCTGAAACATAACCTCCGACCGATGCTGGAACTGGAAAGCGGAAGTAATGACCCTATGGCGTATATGCTTACTATCGTCCTGATACAGTTCATCACGTCGGCAGGCATGGGGGCAGACGATATTCTGATTTCATTCCTGATTCAGTTTGCTGTGGGTGGCACATCAGGATTCCTGCTGGGAAAACTGGCGGTAGCAATCATCAACAAGATTGACTTGAAGAACCAGTCACTCTATCCTATCTTGCTGCTGAGCTTTATTTTCTTCACATTCACCATGACCGACCTGTGTAAAGGAAACGGCTATCTGGCTGTCTATATAGCAGGAATGATGGTGGGTAACGCACGCATTGTAAACCGTAAGGAGATCGCTACTTTTATGAACGGCATGACCTGGCTCTTCCAAATTATCATGTTCCTGAGCCTGGGATTGCTGGTGAATCCCCATGAAATGTTGTCCATCGCCATACCGGCAACCTTGATCGGCATTTTCATGATTGTCCTCGCCCGCCCGCTCAGTGTCCTGCTCTGCCTCCTTCCCTTTAAAAAGATGAACATCAACTCACGGCTGTTTATTTCCTGGGTGGGATTGCGCGGAGCAGTACCTATCATATTCGCCACTTATCCGGTAGTGGCTGATGTGCCGGGATCTACCCAGATTTTCAATATCGTATTTTTCATTACCATATTGTCTTTAGTGGTTCAGGGAACGACCATTTCATGGATGGCCAAATTACTCCATCTGGATACACCACTGGAAAAAACAGGAAATGATTTCGGAGTAGAGATACCGGAGGAAATCAATACAGACCTCCGCGATATCGTACTGACGGAGGAAATGCTGGCAAAGGGAGACAGGCTGATGGATATGAATCTGCCTAAAGGTATGCTGGTGATGCTGGTAAAAAGGGGGAACGAATTCATGATCCCCAATGGCTCTCTGCAACTGCATGCCGGTGACAAACTGCTGATTATCTCGGAAAGCAAAACGAAATAAAAAATTTGCCCATGTGCCCACGTGCTGCGCTATGGTCCCGCATGGCAATTGGCGCATGGGCAAATTCGTACATTATTCAACTGAGCAACAGCATGATATTCAATGCGGAGACAATCACCGCAATGGTATAAAGCACGAATGAACTCCACCGGGAGTTGGCATATTTGCCCATCACCCGTTTGGAAGAGGTCAGTCCTACTTGCAGGAACACCGTGAAAGGCAGCTGGATACTCAGAATCATCTGAGAAATGATAAGTCCGTAAAAGGGATTCTCAATAAAGAAGATAAGAACCAATGCTATCCCCAAAGAAATCAAAATACCTACCTTGGAGTGGATATCCTTGATATGATAAGACTCACCGAAAATACCCGCAAAGATAGAACCTGCCGCCATACCACTGGTTATGGTGGAGGAAATCCCCGCCATCAGCAATGCCAGGGCAAAAATGATTCCGGCATGGCTGCCCAGCAATGGGTCAAGCAACGACTTCGCCTGCTGCAACTCTTCCACCGGAGTCCGGGTACGGAAGAAAGTAGCGGCTGCCAGTAAGATCATGGCACTATTGATAGCCCATCCCACAATCATGGAGAACAAAGTATCATAGAACTCATATTTCAATACTTTACGAATGGAACTCTCGTCCTGCTTGTTGTACTCGTGGCTCTGTATCACCTCTGAATGCAAGAAAAGGTTATGCGGCATAACCACTGCCCCAAGTACGCTCATGATAATCAGCATACTGCCCTGGGGTATCTCAGGAACCACCCAGGAACGGATCGCCACAGGCCAGTCAATATCTACCAAAAACAACTCATACAGAAACGAAAGGCCGATTACGGATACAAAAGCAATGATGGCTCTTTCTATCTTTTTATATGAATTGGAAAAAAGCATAATGACGACAAACATCGTAGTAAGGACAGATCCCCAGGCAATGGGAATTTCCAAAAGCATCTGCAAGGCAATGGCTCCTCCCAGTATCTCAGCCAGCGAAGTGGATATGGAGGCCAGCACCGCGCTGCCCAAAATGGGACGGGATATCCACTTGGGACAATACTGCGTGGCTGCTTCACTCAGGCACAATCCCGTCACAATGCCCAGGTGGGCCACATTGTGCTGCAACACAATCAACATAATGGTAGACAGGGTCACCACCCACAACAACGCGTAACCAAATTCGGAACCGGCTGCAAAATTCGAGGCCCAGTTTCCCGGATCAATAAAACCTACAGTAACCAGTAATCCGGGACCAATATATTTAAAGAAATCAAGACCACCCAGATAACGCTTGTGGTCCGTACGTTTTAATTCATCTATAATGCGAGACATGTTTTACTTTTTTTGTTTGCACAAACTTACTAATAAAAAACAAAAATCCATTTGCTTTGTTCAAACTTATAGTTTACTTTCGCTTCAAAATACCGATTTATAATGAAAAGAGAAACAGTTATAATAGCGGCCCTAGGCATCCTTACTTTGGCAGGATGTAATAATAACCACCGTTCACAAGTCCGTAAATTCAAACAGACAGCCGAAAAGACCAACCGGTCCTGCCCCACACGTATGAACGAAACGATTACACTGGACAGCACCCGTTATAATGAGAAAGATAATAGTGTGAGCTATTTCTACAGTGTTACAGGAGAACTGGACAACGCCACTTATATGAACACCCATTATGCCGCCTTTAAACAAGCCCTGCAGAATGCAGTAGACAACTCGGTGGAAATGGAAGAATACCGGAAATTCGGTACTTCCATCCGCTATATCTATTATTCGGGATCAAGTAAAAGGCAACTGGCTGCATTCTCCTTCAATTCCCCCAAATAGATTCCGTTTCAGCCCATCCGGATGCATGATACCACGCTATGGAAGACTTGAAATAATTGTTCCAAAGCAAATATTTGGGAGTGGTGAATGAATTGGGGATATACATACCCATTCCACTGTAGTTATCCCCATCTATTCTGTACAAGGATGAGGTGGGATCATGAGTATAATCTGTATAAATGACCGTCTTCTTTAATTGTTGCGTAAAATCGTCTGGAGCCATTCCTCCACACAATTTTTCAATAAACTGTAACATATCATAGGCATATCCTTTGAAGTTGCTGCTGCCTTTGCCATATTGCTGCAAATCAGCTATATCCACGTTCTTCAGGCTATCCTGATTGGACAAAATCACACTTCTGACCGCTTCCGCCAAACCTTCCATCTGATTGCAATCCACTGCCGAAATGGTTCCCCAACCATTATAGTTATAATAATCTATATAATCTTTACAGATTGGCTTCAAATACTCCTTGATCGCATTTTCATACAAATAAGGCATCACACTTGCATAAGGAAATCCGGCTGCCGGTATATCAAGTACAGAAGCGATACAGTATCTGGCAGCATCCTTCAGCTCATAATACACTTCGGCACACCCCATCATACACGCATCAAACAAGACAAAATCAAACTTTTGAGGATTTACCGTACGCAGCACTTCCGCCAATTCCGGTATCAACGCTGTGTCACTGGAATGCCACCCGCCATCTTGTCCTATAGAACGGGTACCGGCAATAGTGGGCAACCATCCCGAACCGTGAGATCCAAAGATTATTCCATAACTTTCCGACGGGTAAACACTCATCATATCACCTATCACTGTCTGCATGACGGTTTTCTCCGTAGATGTCTGAGGAGGATATTTTTTTCTGATGTTACCAATACCAATCAAATCATAGATAGATGTATTCTTATCAGCCATCATTGCGTCTATCGTTCCTTTAGACAGGCTGTTGATCCCCCCCTGACCATTGGTTACATATTCTACGATACAAGGCTCCGGCCAACTGATATCCGAAGCCTCACCATCCCAATATACCAACAAAGCAGCCGAATCCTTCATAGCCTGAAGCCCCTGCATCATCGTCCGAATATTATTACGCAAATTGGAATTCAAGCTGTTATCCGCCCAAAAGAAAGCCAGGACCGTTCTTCCGGCATGTTGCTGAGGAATCACGATTGTTTCCTTCTCGCAAGAGAAGAAAAAGCAGGCTGTTAAAAATATAAATAGAATCTTTTTCATAAGAAAAGGATCACTCTTCCGGTTTCTTGAACTTGAATGCATTGGGGTTCACTTCGCGAATCAGCAAGGTCTTTCCTTTTTGATACTTGATCTTCATCTTATTGATGGTCTTCTGCAGTTTCTTTCTGCTGTTCGAGAAATAAACAAAGCAAGTGCGGTTCGTCAGCCCTTCCTCGTTTTCCAAATAATTTTTCAGCTGATAACTGTATTGTGAGCGTTCCGGCAACATCTTATTCTTATCCAGCCTTACACTGTCCAGCAATTGGATTTCCGTGAAATAAACCAATGAATCTGTAAACGATGCGGATACACCTACTATATAAACGGATTTACCTTTACTTCCTTTCAATGAGAATGCCGAGCATACCATCAGTACCAATAATAAAGAGCACAGAATCTTTATGGATTTCATAATTCTAATTTTATAATTTTATTAGAGGACAAAAGTAGTTATTTACGGACAAATACGAAAAAGTAATAGATTAATTAACTATAATAATTTGCTGATGTGCCCATTACCATGTGGCACATAGCGCAGCCAATGGGCATTATTGGTATATTATGAACAAAAGCACAAGACGGGAGTAACCTTCCATCTTGTGCTTTGTTTTCTTTTCGGAAACCGAATCTTTCTTACCCTAAATAAGACTTAAGCAGCTTGCTACGCGAATTTTGTCTCAATCTTCTAATGGCTTTCTCTTTAATCTGGCGTACGCGCTCACGAGTGAGGCCGAATTTATCGCCGATTTCTTCCAACGTCATTTCCTGCGTATTAATACCGAAAAACATCTGGATAATATCCTTCTCCCTTTCGGTCAGCGTAGAGAGTGCTCTATCAATTTCCCTCGCAAGTGACTCATTAACCAAGGAACGGTCTGCCATAGGCGAGTCGTCGTTCACAAGCACATCCAGCAAGCTGTTGTCTTCTCCTTCCACAAAAGGAGCGTCTACAGAAATGTGGCGTCCTGAAACCTTCAACGTGTCCGAGATTTTGTCTACAGGTATTTCCAGTTCATCGGCCAGTTCTTCCGGAGAAGGACGACGTTCGTTTTCCTGTTCGAATTTAGAGAAGGCTTTGCTGATCTTGTTCAACGAGCCTACCTGATTCAACGGCAAACGGACAATACGTGACTGTTCTGCCAATGCCTGGAGAATAGACTGACGAATCCACCATACGGCGTAACTGATAAACTTGAAGCCTCGGGTTTCATCGAACTTTTCGGCTGCTTTAATCAATCCCAGGTTGCCTTCATTAATCAAGTCAGGAAGACTTAACCCCTGATTTTGATACTGCTTGGCTACAGACACGACGAAACGCAAGTTGGCACGTGTCAGTTTTTCCAATGCTACCCGGTCGCCTTTACGGATACGCTGAGCGAGCTCTACCTCTTCCTCTACAGTAATCAGGTCTTCACGGCCTATTTCCTGTAAATACTTATCCAGAGATGCGCTCTCTCGGTTAGTGATACTTTTGGTAATCTTTAATTGTCTCATTCTCTATAAAACAAATTTGGGATGCAAATTTACAACATTAAATGGAATACATCCATTTTTGTTTGAAAAATATTAGCTAATAAATCAAAAAAGACTATCTTTGTCTTTCTTTTCCTAAATATTTTGCGAAAATAAGGTTATCAGTCCTGTTTGACTATAAAATCAGGATGCACGGAAGTGTCCCTTACCGTGCATCCTCTAAACTTTACCTATTGAAACTTTCTACCTTAAAAATATCCTTATTCCTGTATCAAATCTACTGCATAGTTCGCACGTTTACCTGACGGGAACATACCGCTCAAGAACAATACCTGATCCGGTGACTGGGTAGCAGCTTTCAGCACATCTTCCAAATCATTTACTGATTTGACAGGTTGTCCATTTGCCTTCAGGATGATGAAGCCTTTACGGATACCGGCAGCCTTCATCTTACCGTCTGTCACACCTGTGACTTCCACACCATATCCCAAATTCAATTGTCTCTTCAATTCCTGAGGAACTTCACGGAACGCTGCGCCCAAGATATCCATGCCCGCACTCTTCACCACTTTCGTTGTTCCCTGTGCATTTTTCAAAGTCATCTCGATATCCTTTTCTTTCTTGTCACGCAACACCTTGACGGTTACTTTGTCACCCGGACGGTGTTTAGCCAACCCCTCCTGCAACTCTGCAAAGTTCTTCACACGTTTTCCGTCAATACCGATAATGACATCATCTACTTCCAAGTTGCCGGCCGCAGAACCTCCCTCAATTATCTCAGCAATCAACACACCGTCGGTGGCGCCCAGTTCCTTCACCTTCTTCTTGATTTCTTCCGGCATCATCTGCTGGTCATCATTAATCGGAGTACCCTTGATGCCCAATACCGCACGCTGAACGGTTCCGTATTCTTTCAAATCGGCTATTACCTTTTTCATAATACTGGTAGGGATGGCAAAACCGTATCCGGAATAAGCTCCTGTCGGTGAATAAAGCACCGAGTTGATACCTACCAACTCTCCTTTTGCATTGACCAATGCCCCACCACTGTTACCTTGGTTAATAGCTGCATCCGTCTGGATGAATGATTCTATACCACCATTATATACCCCTAAAGAACGGGCTTTGGCACTCACAATACCGGCTGTTACCGTAGAAGTCATATTAAAGGGGTTACCCACAGCCAATACCCACTCACCTACTTTCAAAGCCTCCGAATTGCCCACGGGAATCGTAGGAAGCTCATCCGCTTCAATTTTAACCAACGCTAAATCCGTGCTGGGATCTGTGCCGATTACACGTCCTTTATATTCACGTCCGTCATTCAGTTTGACACTGATCACATCAGCATTATCAATTACATGGTTATTCGTTACAATATATCCATCTTTCGAGATGATCACTCCGGAACCGAATCCCACTCTTTCAGGAGTCTGCACCTGACGCTGCTGACCGCCGCCTCTGCCATTCCCAAAAATATCACCAAAGAAATCATAGAACGGATCACGAACGGTAACTGTCTGAGTTTTTGATTCTTGAGTTGACTTTATATGAACTACTGCATGCACTGAATTTTCCGCTGCCTGAGTCAAATCCACCGGTTGCATTTGAGTGGCGTCCAACGCGGCGAGTCTTGTATTCGGATTTTGTTGGAACACATCATTAAAAGCCACGCTTTTGTTTGGCTCGGGTTTCAACATAGAATAAGCCGTTACTCCTGCTACACCTGCGCTGACTGCTACAATTGCTGCTGCGCCTAGTACCATTTTAGTTGCTTGTTTCATAACTTAATATCTATTAATTTGTTAATTTCAAGTTTGGTTTAACATTTATGACGCTAATGTAATGACAAATATTGTACGGTTGTACCGTTTGTCAGAGTTTTTTTTCCTCTTTTAACACAGACAGATAAGCACTTAACAGGGGTTAACCGCAGAATCTGCCAAATTTGCATTCATTATCAATAGCTGACAGACAGCAAGATGACACAGGATGCAACTTGCCTCATAGATAGTTATGTCTTGCAGGAAATACTTGCCTCCCGCTGGAATACATCCATATACACCCCTATAAAAGGGCATGTCCGTGACCGGTCTTTCCAACTTTACTTTTTCAACTGGTTCAATACCCTTCCCGCACTATCCGAAAGAACGACAACAGCTCCTGCCAGAATAGCAATATCCTTAATGACCAGACGACCGGCGCCCGTCAGCAGAGGGAACCCCTGTTCGCCACTTCCCAAATCGGGGACCCACACCTCAGGCGTTGTCACAAGGAAAGACAAAGTGCCCAGTGTCATGACAATAGCCAGTCCGGCCCCTACCAAACCGATTTTTGGAGAGAAGATACCTAAAAACGTCAAGATACCGATTCCCATAATCAAAATACCCAATCCATGAGAAAACCCATAAGTATTGTTCTCTTCATGCCACTGGTGCTTCGCTTCATCGAATTCGCCTTCTTTCAGCTTATATTCTTTATATTCAGGAGCGTCCTTGGTATAAAAGAAACTCATAAAGGGACTGTTCGCCACAAAAGGCACAATTCCTTCGGCTTCATAGTTCCAGAATTTCAGACCACCAATCCATACAAAAATTACAAGGATTGCCACACGGATAAGATTGATACCCAGTTTTTGGGCAGATGCTGCTATTGTTAAAAACGCAACAAACAGAGATTTTAATTTTGTCATCATTGCTTTCATTATTAAAAGATTTAACTTCCTGGTGCAAAGGTCGGCAGTTTTCCCTCTCCAGTAAATGGCAATTCCCCCATATAGGTTGGCAATTATTCCCGTTTCTCTCTTTTCCGGTATTCCGAAAGGCTCTCCTTGTTCATTTTCTTAAAGAACCGGCTAAATGTAGCCAAATCCTCAAATCCCAGAATCTCACTGATTTCCTTCGCACTCTTGCCCGTATAAAGCAACAGGCGCTTGGCTTCCGCATCCACGCGTTCATGAATGACACGCAAAGGAGAAGAAAGCCTGTAAAGGGAAAAGAGATTGGAAATGGTCTTGGGAGAACGACACAACATATCAGCATAATCCTGCACTTGCTTCTTCTCCTTAAAATGACTGTCAACCAGCACATAAAACTGACGAATCACATCAAACGTGTTCTCACGCCCCGGGTCTACATCAAACATTTCACGGGCTATGCGGGTACAAGTGATAATGAAACGTTTCAGAATAATACGCAACATTTCTTCCTGCAAG
>OHZF01000685.1_pt1 | contig 11608 bp, 14 predicted proteins | sample 1580381 | NCBI WGS metagenome assembly OHZF01 (sample SAMEA3882556, study PRJEB24775) | human gut metagenome | biome: human-associated habitat; feature: intestine environment; material: feces | place: Netherlands | collected 2009/2010 | reverse complement strand
CTGCTGGATGCCCTCGAGGACAACGACGACGTCCAGAACGTCTGGCACAGCCTCGAGAACGAAGAGGATCTGCCGGAATAAACTTCCGCAGGCCGGAGGAATGCTGATTCGAAGCCGTTCTTTGTACTGCGAAGCACAGAGAGCGGCTTTTTGGCTTACGAAGGCCAAAAATCGGGAGCAGTCAAATATAGCAGTTTGCGTATTTAATGCACAAGCAACATCCGCAAACTGCATATCGCAAATATGTTATATTTGATAGGCACTATTTTTGAAAATTGCGATAAAAAATGCCGTAGAGAAGCATTTCCGCGGAATTGCCTGTTGCATCCTAGATTTTTCTATGCTAGAATGTGAGAAAGTGAGGAAGAGAAATCCATAAAAATGCGGAAAGGCGGTGATGCGGTATGGAGTCGGGAGCGTTGATCGAACTGCACGCCCATATCCTTCCGCAGATGGATGACGGAAGCGAGAGCGTGGAGATGTCGCTGGCGATGCTTCAGGCGCTGGCTGAGATGGGGGTCGGGACGGTCTGTGCGACCTCCCACTACTACGCCCGGGAGAACAGCATCACCATGTATCTGGCGCGGCGGGCGGCGGCCCTGAACGCGCTGCACAGCGCTATCCCGGCGGGAAGCAGCCTGCCCCGCATCCTTCCGGCGGCAGAAGCAGCCTATTTCCGGGGGATGGAAGAACATCACCCGGAGCGGCTCTGCATCGAGAACACCCGCACCCTGATGCTGGAGATGCCCTTTTCGGAGTGGACCGACCAGCAGGTGGAGACGGTGGCGGTGCTGTCGCTGGATCTACATTTCAATGTCGTCCTCGTCCATCCCGAGCGGTTCTGCTTCAGCTCGAGCAACCGCCGTCGGCTGGAAGAGCTGGCCAAGCTGCCGCTGGCCCTTCAGGTGAACGCGGATACCCTGCTCCGCTGGAAGACCCGTCGGCAGGGGCTTGAGCTTCTGGAGCTGACGGCGACGCCGCTGCTGGGCAGCGACTGCCACGACATGACCAAAAGACCGCCAAATCTGAAAGGGGGAAGAGAGATGGTGCGGCGCAAGCTGGGCGAAGCGTTCCTTGCACAGATGGATGAGAACGCCCGTCGGCTGACTGCACCGACTCTCGCGCAAGTGTGAGGTTCCGAGAGGAAAAACGACTCCGCCGGAAGGACGCCCTCAAGGCGGGCGTGGCGGCGGCAGTGGCGCTGGCACTGCTGGCCGGCGGCGCAGCGGCCCTCCATTTCTGGGAGAATGACCGCTATGCGACCGGCTCCGACGAGGTGGGCAGCGCCGTCATCGCGGCCCCGGAGGAGCAGAAGGAGATCACCTACGACGGCAGCACCTATCGTCAGCGCTCCGGCCTTGAGACGTACCTGATCATGGGCATCGACGTCAAGGGCGAGGCCGTGGCCGTGGACAGCTACGAGGGCGGCGGACAGGCCGACGTCCAGATGGTGCTGGTGGTGGACGACGCCAACAAGACGTGGCAGGTGCTGCAGATCAACCGCGACACCATCACGAAGGTGCCGGTGCTGGATGTTCTGGGCGGGGTGGCGGCGTATGCCGACGAGCAGATCGCGCTGGCCCATTATTACGGCAATGGCCGGGAGAACAGCTGCGAGAACACCGCGCTTGCCGTCTCGATGCTGCTGGACGACCAGCCCATCGACGGATATTTTGCGTTGAACATGGACGCCGTGGGCATCGTCACCGACCTTGTGGGAGGCGTGACCCTGACCGTCACCTCGGATTTCTCCGAGATCGACCCCACGCTGGTGCAGGGCGAAGAGGTGACGCTGGACGGCGAGAAGGCGCTGACCTATGTGCGCAGCCGCCACCACATCGACGACCAGACCAACATCGCCCGCATGGCCCGTCAGCGGCAGTTCCTCGCCGCGCTGGAAGAAAAGCTCCGGCAGCAGGACAGCCAGTTCGCAGCCGAAGCCTATACGGCGCTGGAGGACTACATGGTGACGGACATCGCCAGCGGCACGGCCGCAAAGATCGGCGAAAAGCTCAAGCAGTACAAACAGCTCGACACCCTGACCATCGACGGCGAGAACGTCATCGAGAACGGCTACTGGGCCTACCATCTGGACGAGTCCAGCCGGGAGGCGACCGTCTTACAGCTGTTTTATGAAAAAGTACGATAAGGGAATAGGAAACTGGAAAGGTAGGATCAATCAGTGGGCAAGGAACAACAGGCACTCAATCCGGCGGCCATCAACGGCGCAGAGACAGAAGAAGAGATCGATCTCGTAGAGGTATTCTACCTGCTGTGGGGGCATATCCTGCAGATCATCGCCTGCTTTCTGGCGGGCGCACTGCTGGCGTTCGGCTTTACGTATTTCTTCGTGACGCCGATGTATCAGGCCTCGGCCAGCATCTACATCGTGTCTGCCTCCAACAACTCCATCGTCAACCTGACCGACCTGCAGATCGGCTCTCAGCTGACGGCGGACTATCAGGAGCTGATGCTCAGCCGTCCGCTGCTGCAGGATGTCATCAAAAATCTGGACCTCGACACAAGCTACCGCAGCCTTGCAGGGCAGGTCAGCATCACCAACACCAATGACACCCGCATCCTCAAAGTGACCGTCACCGACAGCGACCCCGAGCGGGCGGCAGACATCGCCAACGAGCTGATCAAGCAGGCCCGCATCTACCTGCCCGAGATCATGGAGACGGAGACGCCCAACGTGGTGGAGGACGCTGTGGTGCCCACCCAGAAGTCCAGCCCCAGCTACGCCAAGAACACGGTGCTGGGCGCGCTGCTGGGCGCTGTGCTCTGCTGCGGCGTGCTGCTGGTGCAGTACCTGATGAAGGACAGCTTCGATACGCCGGACGATGTGGCCAAGTATCTGGGCGTCCAGCCGCTGGCTACCATCCCGGAGGTCGATCTGGGCAGCTTCAACCACAATGACACCAAGAAAAAGAGCGCCTTCCGCTGGAACGACGTGATGAGCAGATAAGAGGGGGAGAACGACCATGAATAAGCTTCAAATCGGCAAGATGCCGCAGCTCCCCTTCGAGGTGAGCGAGGCCATCAACCAGCTGCGCATCAATCTGAGCTTCTGCGGCAGCGATGTCAAGACCATCATGATCACCAGCAGCACGCCCAACGAGGGCAAGAGCTTCGTGACCATGCAGCTGTGGCGGATGATCGCCGAGCTGGGCACGCCCGCCGTCCTCATCGACTGCGATTTCCGCAAGTCGGAGATGCGCAGCAAGTACGGGATGTCCACCTCCGGCCAGCTCATCGGCGGCGTCCATTATCTGGCGGGCAAGGCCGAGCTGGATGACGCCATCTATGAGACCAATGTCCCCAACGGGTATATCATCCCGGTGGCAAAGACCGTGACCAACCCCACCATCCTGCTGGAAAGCGAGCGCTTTACGCAGATGATCGAGCATTGCCGCCAGCGTTTCGGTGTCGTGCTCATCGACACGCCGCCCCTCGGCAGCGTGGCCGACGCCATGAACATCGCCACCCACTGCGACGGCACCGTTCTGGTGGTGCGCGGCGGTGAGACGCCCCGCAAGGTCGTGGGCGATTCGGTCCAGCAGCTCAAGCGCACTGGAGTGCCGCTTCTGGGTGTCGTGCTGGACCGTGCAGAAATGAATAGTAAGTCGAGCCTGTATTATAAACGCTACTACAAGTCCGGCTACTATTATAAGGGATACGGCAGCGAGAAATCGCAGCCTGTCCAGAAATAAATATGGAGGTAATCGTTATGAAAAAGAAATTCGTAGTAGCAGTCGCCGCTGTGGTGATGGCCGCTGTCATGAGCGTTTCTGCTTTCGCAGCCGACGGTGTGACGGTGTCCAGCATCACCGGCGACGCCACCGGCCCTGCCAGCGAGATCTTTGTCCCTCAGTCTAGTGCTGAGGCCAGCGCAACGGCCAATGCTGCTTATAATACCCTCGCTTCTACCGATGGCGGCGTTGCCGATAAGCTGACTGCCCTTGCAGGCGGCAAGGCTACGGCTGACGCCGCCGCAGCAGCAGGCGTCAAGTCTGCAAATGACCTGTCCGTCCGTGCCATCGGTGATGTCAAGGTGGAAGGCGAAGTCTCGGTCAGCGTCAATGGGATCGGCAATGTTGCAGTCATCATGTATCTGGACAGCAACGGCAACTGGGTGGTCACTACCGCTCGCGTTGTGAATGGCCGCGTCATCTTCAGCGTGCCTTACCCCACCACCGTCGTCATTCTGTCTGTCTAAAACGGACTCCTGAGCAGCTTCCGGGCAGGAGGGGGCGTTTATCTCCGGCCCGAAACGGCTCTGAGGGATGGGAAAGACCCAACCGAATGAAAAGGCCCACGGCTTCGTGCTCTCTGCACGGGCCGGGGGCCTTTTTGCGTTGCGGAAAGAAGAGGGGGCTTTTTTGGGCGGTTAAGAAAGGGCGATACCATTTTTGCGCAGGCTATGCTATAATAAAAAGGAAACAAGAGGATGGGGAGGGGCCGACATGGAGCGAAAGCGCATTTGTCCATACTGTATGCAGGAGCTGGAAGAGGGGAGGGCACAGTGCCCCCACTGCGGCCGGGAGCTTGCAGGGCGCAACCCGGCGGGCAGTCTCCCCGCGGGCACGGTGCTGGCGGGCCGGTATACGGTGGGGGACATCAAGAGCGTGGACGGCGAGGGCATCCTCTACCGGGGCGTCGAGAACACCGGGCCGTTCCGCGTGACCATCAAGGAGTATATGCCCCTGACGCTGGCCGCAGAGCGGGGGAAGGACTGCATCCTCCGCCCGAAGCCCGGCAGCGAGGTGCTGTTCAAGACCACCCGGATGGACTTTGCCGACCTCTACCGCTTCATCCAGCGCATCACCCCGGCCAACGGCCTCGAGGCGGTGCTGGACGTCTTTGAAGAGAACAACACGGTCTACGCCGTCATGGAGAACCCCGGCGGCTGTCCGCTCCAGAAGTGGCTCGAAGAGCACGGCACTGTGACGCCGCAGCAGGCCTGCGCGATGCTCGAGCCGGTGTTCCGGGGGGTGGAGGCCATGCATCAGGTGGGGCTTGTGCACCGGGGCATCTGCCCGGCCAACATCCGCATTTTGGACAATGGCCGCGCCCGGCTGACGGGCTATGCGACGGTGGGCCTGCGGACGGCGGGCAGCGGCCTCCACGAGCAGCTGTACGAAGGCTACTCGGCCCCGGAGCAGTATTCCACGGCGGAGTTCGAGGGCCGCTACACCGACGAATACAGCCTTGCGGCGGTGTTCTACCGGATGGTCTGCGGGGTAAGCCCCGTCCCGGCGGCCCAGCGCCTCGTCTCCGACTCCAACCCCAAGGCCCGCACCGTCTCCTCGGCTGTGCCGCCCTACGTCTCGGAGACGCTGTATCTGGGCCTCCGCCTCAAGCCGGTGGAGCGCATCCAGACCGTCCAGCAGCTCTTCCGCGCCCTCTCGGAGCGGGAGTATGCCGAGGAGCTGGCCCGGAGTCTGGCCCCCCGGACGTCTCCCGCCCCGCAGGAGACGAGAGCGCCCGCAAAGGCCGAGTTGCTCAGCGTCCGCAACCTGCTGGCCGGCATCCTCATCCTGCTGAGCGTCCTCATCGTGCTGATCCTCTGGGGGCTTCTGAGCCGCCAGAACGATGCCCGCCCCGCGCCGGCGGCCTCGGAGCCGGACTCCGTCAGCGAGGCCGCCAGCGAGCCGGTAAACGAAACCGTCGCCCTGACGCCAGATCTCGTGGGCCGCGACTATGACGCGGAGGTGCGGAACAACCGCAGCTATATCAACGACTACCTCTTCTATGTTACGCTGGAATACAGCAACACGGTGGAGAAGGGCCGCATCATCCGGCAGACGCCGGAGGCGGGCGAGGTCATCCAGAAGGGGGACACCATCAGCCTCGTGGTCAGCCGAGGCCCCCAGATGATGGAGATGCCCGACATCATCGGCCAGACGCAGGACAGCGCCGTGCAGGAGCTTGCCGCCAAGGGGCTGAACGCCACCTGCTTCACGGTGGTCAACGACGGCTCGGAGGCCGCAGGCTGTGTCGTCTCGGCCAGCGAGGACGCCGGGACGATGGTGGAGGTGGGCACCACGGTGGTGCTCTATATCGCGGGCGATGCCGCCAGCGCCCCCGGCAGTACGGAAACGCCGCCTGACACCGAAGGCCCCGCCGTCGGCGGCGACGCCGTGCAGGATGGCGTTGAATACGATACGGATTAAATAAAAAACATCTGCAATACGGTCTTCGGGAATCGAAGAAGTGTTGCAGATGTTTTCGGTTTTATGAAAAGCCTCTCCCTTTGGGAGAGGTGTCATCGCTTGCGATGACGGAGAGGGCAAGCCCGGCACGAAAGAGCCGCTGCACAGCGATAAGCAGGTCCTTTGTCGGAGCGATGCTGTCGCTGTGCCTGCGCTTCTCCGTCAGCGTCCTTGCCCTCTCAGGCGCTTGCGCGCCAGCTCTCCCAAAGGGAGAGCCTTTCGTGGGCGGGGCTTCAGAAAAAGCTCTTCATGAACGCAATATCGCTGGCGGCGCGGGCCGGGACAGCCTCCTCCCGCAGGACGGGGAGGACGGGCTGGGGCAGGGCGCGCAGCATCTCGAAGCCGCCTTTGTAGTCCACGCAGGAATCCTCGAGACTGGTGGAGTAGAGGGTGCCGTCGGGCTTAAAGTTCTGGCCCTTGAAGTGGACGGCCACGATCTTATCGCCGTACCAGCTGCCGACTTTGTCCCAGATGCGGCGTTGGGCGTCCACCGAGGCGTTCTCGGGGCCGACGTAATTCGCAAGGTCGCAGATGACCCGGAGGTTGGGGCTGGCGATGGTGTCCAGCACCATCCGGACGGCCTCGGGGGTGTTCATGGAATGGTAATAGACGCACTCCACCGCGAAGAGCACGCCCTGCTCTTCGCAGACGGGGATGATCTCGCCGAGGCTGCGAAGCAGGGCCTCCTGCGCCTCTTTGCGGCTCACGGTGGGCTGCTTTGCCATATTGGTGGTCTCGCTGCCCATGCAGCCGGCCCGGAGAGCCTTTGCCACCGGCACCTGACTCAGGGCCTTCGCCACCTCGGCGCGGCGCTTGTCCTCGTCTGCATAGCCCAGCTCGACGTAGGTGCCGTCTACGGCGATGGACACGCCGCTCTTCTGGACGGCGGCGTTGGTGGCATCCACCAGCGCAGGGGTCACGTCTGCATAGCTCTTGACCCCCTCCACGGCCTTGGTGTAGGCCAGCTGGGTGCAGCGAAAGCCTGCGTCTCCGATGGAGCAGAGCAGCTCTTCCACGCTGTGACGGCCAAAATCATGGCCTCGTGTGCCGACGATAAATTCCGACATCCCGCATCCTCCTTACGCTCAGCCGAACAGACGCTCGGCAAACATCCCGAACTCCTTGCCCCACCAGTACCAGTCGTGGGAGACGTCGCCGCCCCAGACTTCGAGGTGGCAGGGCAGGCCGGTCTCCTTCAGGGTGTCGGCCAGAGCCTGCGTGTCGGCGAGGGCGTCGCCCTCGTAACCGCCCTGACCCACGCAGAGCAGGAGGGCATTCTCCTCGGCCTTGGCCAGCAGGTTTTTGTTGCAGATGCCGTTCTTCCGCAGGGCGGCGAGGGGGCTGCTGCGGAGGACAAGGTCGTCCTCACAGCCGCCGAGGAAGCGGCTCATATCGTACAGGCCCGACAGACCCACCGCGCCCGCAAAGACCCCGGGGCGGCGCAGGCGGCACTGGACGGCCTGATAGGCGCCGGTGTCCACGCCAGCGCACCAGATGAGGGGAGGCTTTTTGGCCTCCGGGGCGTTCAGCGCGGCGATGCGGGGGGCCAGCTCGGCAGTCAGGTAGACGAAATACTTTTCCTGCATCTCGGCCCGGCGGCGGGGCGTCTCATGGCCCGCCAGCAGGCTCTCGGCGTCGATGCTGTCGGCGCAGAAGAGCTGCATCTTTCCCTCGTGCAGCAGCCGTGCTGCGGCCTCGGGCATCCCGTTGTTCTCCCAGTCGTAGAAACGGCCGCCCCGGGCGGGCAGTGCCAGCACCGGCACGCCGCCGTGGCCGTAGACCTTGAACTCCATCGCGCGGTCGAGCACCGCGCTCCACTCTTTGTAATAAGTGCCTTCCATCCTGAAAAGCTCCTTCCTGTCAGATGAATTGATTGCGTGCTGCGTCGTAGGCGTAGCCCACGGCGGAAAGCGTCTTGCACAGGGCGTCCCTGTCTGCGTCCATGTCGTCGCAGAGGGCGTCGAGGCTGGGGTAGAAGTCGCGCAGCTTGAGGTTGACCACGCTCAGCAGCATGATCGGGTCGCTCGGCAGTGCCATCTCAGTTTCCTCCCAAAGTCCGGTGATAAAATAAAAAGCCGGCCACTCGACAAAGTGACCGGCAATACGCATCAGCTTAGACAGCGCGGGTGACTTTGCCAGCGCGCAGGCAGCGGGAGCATGCGTAGATATACTTGGGAGAACCCTCCACGACCGCCTTGACACGACGGACATTCGGCTTCCAGGTACGGTTGGAACGGCGATGAGAGTGAGAGACCTTGATACCGAAGGTAACACCCTTGCCGCAGCATTCACACTTAGCCATGGTACTTGCACCTCCTACAGTGAAGTTATGGAATCAAAATAATCAGCTTGACTATTTTACCAGAACAGCCGCCAAAAAGCAACCCCCTTTTCAATTTTTTTGCGGCTTTTTTTCGTCTGAGGCCCAAACGCTTGTCTAAACACGAAAAAAATAGTACAATAAACTCGTATATCTTATAGAAAACAGGAGAACACCATGACCCCAAGAATGTTTTATACCCTCGCACGGGTGCTGGCCGCTCTGACCGTCATCCCCTTCCACGAGGCAGGCCACGCGCTGGCTGCATGGCTGCTGGGCGACCCCACGGCCAAGCAGCAGGGGCGGCTGTCGCTGAACCCTTTCCGCCATTTCGACCTGCTGGGCACGCTGTGCATGGTGTTTGCGGGCGTGGGCTGGGCAAAGCCTGTCTCCACCGACCCCCGCAACTTTAAAAACCCCAAGCAGGGCATGGCCCTCACCGCGCTGGCCGGCCCGGTGGCGAACCTGATCCTGGCCTACCTGTCGATGGTGGTCTGGAAACTGCTCTATTATTGGGCACCCGTCAACGAAGCGACGATTTTTTTGGCGCTCTTCCTGCAATACTTAGTGTACATGGACGTGAGCCTCGCGGTGTTCAACCTCATTCCCGTGCCCCCGCTGGACGGCAGCCGGGTGCTGCTGGCGGTGCTGCCCGAGCGCATCTACTTCGGGATGATGAAGTATGAAAAGGTCATCCTCGTGGTGATGCTGGCGGCGGTCTGGAGCGGCGTTCTGGACGGCCCGCTGAGCGTGATGAACAGCGTGGTGTGGGACCTGCTGGACGCAGGCACCCAGTACATCGACAGCATCGCCTATTCGGCCTACTACGCATCTCTGGGGGCGGTGATCTGATGGCGGAGGAGCTTACCTTTCATCTGGAGGAGTTCGAGGGGCCGCTGGAGCTGCTTCTGGCGCTGGTGACGAAGCACAAGATGGATCTGCACAACATCCCCATCCTTGCGCTGATCGACCAGTACACCCGCACCGTGGAGGCCGCACAGGCCGTGGACCCTGACGTTTCCAGCTCCTTTATCGAGATGGCGGCCCACCTCGTGGAGATGAAGAGCTACCTGCTGCTGCCCCGCAGCACCGAGGGTGAGCGGATGAAGCAGGAGCTGACCGGCCAGCTCATCGAGTACGACCAGTGCCGCCGGATGTCGGCCGCGCTCCGCGCCGCCGCCGAGGCGTCGCCCACCTTCGTCCGCCCGCCGCTGCGGCTGGAACGGGACGAGACTTACGCTCTCAACCATCTGCCGCAGGTGCTGGCCGACTGCTGGGAGGGGCTGATGGGCCGCACGCCCGCCCGGCGCGTCCCGACACAGGCGGTCTTTGAGCCGCTGGTGGCCGCCCCGCAGGTGTCGGTGAGCAGCCGGGTGGTGTACATCCTGCGCCGCCTCATCGCGGGCGGCGCGGCCCGGATGAGCCAGCTCTTCGCCCGCAGCCAGAGCCGCAGCACCAACGTGGCCACCTTTCTGGCACTGCTGGAGCTGGTGCGCGGCGGGCGCGTCACCCTCGGCCCGAAGGGGGAGCTGGCCATGCAGCGGGGACGCCTGCCCCGTGAAAAGGCAAAGGAGGAAGAATGAACCAGAAACAGACCAAAGCCGCCGTCGAGGCGATGCTTTTTGCGGCGGGCGACCCGGTAAGCGCCGATAAGCTCGCCGCCGCCGTCCAGCTGCCCCAGACCGCAGTGGAGACTGCGCTGGAAGACCTGCGTGCCCGCTATGCCCGGGAGGATTCGGGCCTCTGCCTGCTCCATCTGGACACCCGCTGGCAGCTGGCGACCAAGACCGAGTGGGCCGACTGCGTCCGCCGCCTGCTGGACGCGAGGCGCTCGGTGCCCCTCGGCCCGGCGGCGATGGAGACGCTGACGGTCATCGCCTACAATCAGCCCGTCTCCCGCGCCTTCATCGAGCAGGTGCGCGGCGTGGATTCCTCGTCCAGCGTGTCGGGCCTGCTGGAAAAGGGGCTCATTGAAGAAGCGGGCCGTCTCGACCTGCCCGGCAGACCGGTGGCTTTCCGCACCACGGATGTGTTCCTGCGGTGCTTCGGCCTGTCCAGTCTGGAAGATCTGCCCCCGGTGCGGGGCACGGAAAGTGAGGCGGCCCAATGAGCGTCCTGTGGAGTGTTCTCGCTGGTATCGGTACGGTGCTGCTGTTCCTCTTAAAAGGGGTGGGCATCCTGCTGCTGGTGGTGCTGGCTCTAATGGTGCTGTTGCTGCTTATCCCGTTCTGTGCGGATGTCAGCTGGGAGCAGGACACCCTGACCGTAAAGGCCGGGGCACTGGGCATCACCTTCCCGGTGTTCCAGTACCCGAAGCCGGAGCCGCCGCCCGCACCGGAAAACCCGGAGCCGCCCAGGGGCTTTGGCAAGGTCAAGGCAAAGTTTGCCGCATGGCGGGCTGAGCGCAAGCGGAAAAAGGCAGAGGAGAAGGCCCGCAAAAAGGCCGCCGCCGCTGCCGCCAAGGCAAACAAGCCCGCCCAGCCGCGCAAAAAGGCAAAGATCACGCTGGAGATCCTCTGCACCATGCTCAAAGGTGCGGGCACTTTGACCAAAGCTGTGTTCGGTGCGCTGCGCATCACAAAAATACAGGTGCGCCTTGGTGTGCGCGGGGAGGACCCCGCCGCCGCTGCCCGCAGCTACGGCAAGCTGCAGGCGTGGCTGTACCCGGTGCTGGGCGTGCTGGACCGCTTTCTCTGGCTGCAGTTCGATGAGCTGCGCATCCTGCCGGACTTTGGCAGCGGGCAGCCCACCGTGGAGGACCGGGTGTCCTGCCGGGTGAGCGCACAGGCACTGTTCATCGTCCTTGCGGCGGTGCGGGTGCTGTACGAGTTCTGGCGCAAAAAAGTATTGGACATCTTCCTATAATGTGGTACACTATACGTGTATCCGGATCTGCAGACAACGGGCCTTTGCCCGAATCAACCGATAAAGGAGAGCTGTTTTATGGCTGAGCATCCCATTCAGGGCCTGATGAACGTTACCATGGAGAAGATCCACCAGATGGTGGACTCCAACACCATCATTGGCAAGCCCATCATCACCGAGGACGGCACCACCATCCTGCCGGTTTCCA
>OHZF01000673.1_pt1 | contig 11760 bp, 7 predicted proteins | sample 1580381 | NCBI WGS metagenome assembly OHZF01 (sample SAMEA3882556, study PRJEB24775) | human gut metagenome | biome: human-associated habitat; feature: intestine environment; material: feces | place: Netherlands | collected 2009/2010 | reverse complement strand
TATATCCTAACATTGTTTTGAAATATAAATCAGAATAAAAAATGACCGTTTGTTTACAATCGTTTTTCTAAAAAAAACTCCCGACAGAATTTAATCCTATCGGGAGTTTTTTATGCTTATTCGTCCGGCGAATGGCTTTCGGTTTAAAATGGCAGATCGTCTTTGGCATCCCCCGGAGTAAATTCCGGCATAGCTGACGGAGGTGGGGGAGGAACGGGAGAACCGGAAGCCATCGGAGCACCTGCACCAACACGTTCTACTTTCCATGCACGGATACTGTTGAACCAACGCCCATTCCACTCGCGGGCATCCACATCAAAAAACACATTCAACTCTTCACCTGCCTGAATATTAAATTGCGCTATCTTATCTGCTCCAAATACGTCAAAACACATTTTTTTAGGATATTGATCATGCGTTTCAATTACGTATTCTTGTACTTTCCATTCATTTCCTGTCTTTGAAACTCCTCCTCTCGGTTCGAGGACTGCTATTACTTTTCCTGCTAATTCCATATTACGTTATTTAAATTCGCCACGAAAGTACACTTTTCCTTGCGAGTAAACTAATTTTTTCGCCATTTTTTGCGCTTGAACCATAATCTTTTCGTAACTTTGGCAGTTAAATGAATGTAGAGATATAGAATATAAATATAATAATATAAAACTATGAAGTTCATCGTTTCAAGTACTGGATTATTCAGTCATTTACAAGCTATTAGCCGAGTTATCAACTCTAAAAATTCGTTACCTATTCTTGATTGTTTTTTGATGGAACTAACTGACGGAACGCTGTCTCTCACTGCTTCTGACAGCGAAACGACCCTGTCCACTTCTTTGGAAGTAAATGAAAGTGACGGTGACGGACGCTTTGCCGTTTCTTCAAAAACCATACTCGAAGCCCTGAAAGAAATACCCGAACAACCACTTACTTTCCTGGTAAATACTGAAAACCTGGAAATCACCGTACAATATCAGAATGGTAAATACAGCCTGATGGGACAAAATGCCGACGAATATCCACAAGCTCCCGCATTAGGCGCAAATGCGGTACACGTAACAATGGGCGCTCCGGTGATGCTGGCTGGTATCAACCGTTCTTTATTCGCTACTGCCGATGATGAGTTACGTCCGGTAATGAATGGTATTTATTTTGATATCACTACCGAAGACATCACTTTCGTAGCCTCAGACGGGCACAAATTAGTACGCAATAAAACATTTGTGGCACATGGCGATGAAAAAGCCGCTTTCATTCTGCCCAAGAAGCCGGCAACCCTGTTGAAGAACCTGTTACCGAAAGAACAAGGAGATGTGCAAATTGATTTTGACGACCGTAACGCTACGTTTACATTAGAAAACTACAGTATGATATGCCGTCTTATCGAAGGACGCTATCCAAACTATAACTCAGTAATTCCGCAGGATAATCCGCACAAGGCCACCATTGACCGCATGACGCTGATCAGTGCGCTCCGCCGTGTATCTGTATTCTCATCGCAAGCAAGCAGTTTGATAAAACTCCGCCTCAGTGAAAATCAGATCCAGATCTCCGCACAAGACATTGATTTCTCCACCTCAGCAGAAGAAACACTGACTTGCCAATATACAGGAAGTCCCATGAGCATCGGCTTTAAATCAACATTCCTGATTGATATTTTAAACAATATCTCAGCACAGGAAATACTTTTCGAACTGGCTGATCCTTCACGTGCGGGCGTTATTGTCCCTGTAGAGCAGGAAGAGAACGAAGACCTGCTGATGCTGCTGATGCCTATGATGCTGAACGACTAAAAACGACACGCCACCATGTGGTGGAAAAACAATATATAATACAAGCTGAAAATGAAATTGAACTTGAAGAATCCTATTGTTTTTTTCGATTTGGAAACAACGGGAACAAATATAAACACAGACAGAATAGTGGAAATATGCTATCTGAAGGTGTATCCAAACGGCAACGAAGAAACGAAGACCATGCGTATCAATCCGGAAATGCATATTCCCGAACAATCTTCTGCCATCCACGGTATTTATGACGCAGATGTGGCGGACTGCCCTACTTTCAAGGAAGTGGCAAAAGAGATAGCCCGGGACATTGAGGGATGTGACCTTGCCGGTTTCAATTCCAATCGTTTCGACATTCCGGTTTTGGCTGAGGAGTTCCTGCGCGCAGGAGTAGACATTGACATGATGAAACGAAAATTCATTGACGTGCAGGTGATTTATCACAAACTGGAACAGCGCACCCTGTCTGCCGCCTATAAATTCTATTGCGGCAAGAATCTGGAAGATGCCCATACAGCCGAAGCCGACACACGTGCCACATACGAAGTACTGAAATCCCAATTGGACCGCTATCCGGAAGAACTGCAAAATGATATGGCATTTCTAGCCGAATACTCAAGTTTCAACAAGAATGTAGATTTCGCCGGACGCATTGTTTATGATGACAAAGGCGTGGAAGTATTTAATTTTGGGAAATACAAAGGAATGTCTGTCAGCGAAGTGTTACAAAAAGATCCGGGCTACTACAGCTGGATACTGAACGGTGATTTTACGCTGAACACGAAAAACGTACTGACAAAAATCAGACTACGTGAATCGGGAATGATGAAATGAGTATGAAAGGAAAAAAAATCGTACTAGGTATAACCGGAAGTATAGCCGCCTATAAAGCGGCTATACTCATTCGCGGACTTATTAAGAAGGGAGCGGAAGTACAAGTTGTGATTACCCCCGCAGGCAAAGAATTCATCACACCTATCACTTTATCTGCATTAACAAGTAAACCTGTTATCAGCGAGTTTTTTGCTCAACGTGACGGAACATGGAACAGTCACGTTGATTTGGGACTATGGGCGGATGCCATGATTATCGCTCCGGCTACCGCATCCACTATTGGTAAAATGGCCAACGGAATAGCGGACAATATGCTGATCACGACTTATCTGTCAATGAAAGCTCCCGTATTCGTAGCTCCGGCAATGGATCTGGATATGTTCGCACACCCTTCCACCCGGAAGAATCTGGACACGCTCCGTTCTTACGGAAATCATATTATAGAACCGGCAGAAGGGGAACTGGCAAGCCATCTGGTAGGAAAAGGCAGAATGGAAGAACCGGAAAAAATAGTGGAAATACTGGAAGCTTTCTTTGCCAAACAACAAGACATGGCCGGAAAGAAAGTAGTCATTACCGCCGGTCCAACTTACGAAAAAATAGATCCGGTACGCTTTATCGGCAATTATTCTTCAGGAAAAATGGGATTCGCACTTGCCGAAGAATGCGCTTCACGTGGAGCGGAAGTATCACTAATCAGCGGACCGGTAACGATTCAGGCCCATCACCCTAACATCCGCCGCATAGATGTGGAAAGTGCTGGAGAAATGTACGAAGCCGCCATCCGCGAGTTTCCTACAGCTTCGGCTGGCATCCTGTGTGCGGCAGTGGCCGACTTTACCCCGGAAACCGTAGCCGGTCATAAAATCAAAAGAGAGAAAGATAATTTAATACTGCAACTGAAACCCACACAAGACATTGCCGCCGCACTGGGAAGCCAGAAAAAGGACGGACAAATATTAGTGGGATTTGCTTTGGAAACAAATGATGAAACAAAAAATGCACAAGGAAAACTGGAACGTAAGAACCTTGATTTCATTGTACTGAACTCATTGAACGACCAAGGAGCAGGGTTTCGTTGTGATACCAACAAAATAACGATTATAGACCGTCAAGGAGTAACTCCTTATCCGCTGAAAAGCAAACAGGAAGTAGCAAGGGATATTATTGACAGACTGGTAAATAATAAATAATTTCTTAATTTGCCACGTTGTCAATGTGCTAATTACCATGCGGAATACAGCGCAACAAATTAGCAAATTGACAAACCAGCAAATTATTAAAAAGGAGCAAGAATATGCTGCAATCTATCTATATACAGAATTATGCATTGATTGATACATTGGATATCAGTTTCACCCCCGGCTTCTCTGTCATCACCGGAGAGACCGGCGCCGGTAAATCGATTATTCTAGGCGCTATCGGCTTGTTACTGGGACAACGGGCCGATATCAAAGCTATCAAGAAAGGCGCCAATAAATGTATTGTAGAAGCACGTTTCAACATCTCCGCCTATCAGATGGAGCCTTTCTTTACCCAAAGAGATTTGGAATATGATCCGGATGAATGTATTATCCGCCGCGAGTTATATGCATCAGGTAAAAGCCGCGCATTCATAAACGATACTCCGGCCTCATTGGCGCAGATGAAGGAACTGGGCGAGAAACTGATAGATGTACATAGCCAGCATCAAAACCTGTTGCTCAACAGTGAGGGATTCCAATTGAATGTATTGGATATCCTGGCACAAGATGACAACGAACTTTCAGCATACAAAAATATTTATACCGAGTACAAGAACGTATGCAAACAGCTGGCCGATTTCATAACACAAGCCGAGCAAAGCCGGAAGGATGAAGATTACATCCGGTTCCAACTGGAACAGCTGGATGATGCAAACCTTCAGGAAGAAGAACAAACCGAACTGGAACAGGAAGCCGAAACCTTGAATCATGCCGAAGAGATAAAAGCGGGCTTGTACAAAGTGGACCAAATAATGGCTTCGGAAGATGCCAGCCTGTTGTCCGCTACCAAAGAATGTATGCAAACCCTGCATAACATAGCGAGAGTGTACACACGTGCCCAGGAATGGATAGGGCGTTTAGACAGTTGTTACATAGAGCTGAAAGATCTGTCGCATGAAATAGCAGGCGCACAGGAGGAAGTGGAGTTCAACCCCACCCGTCTGGATTATGTAAATGAACGCCTGAACTTAATCTACTCTTTGCAACAGAAGCATCACGTACAAACAATAGAGGAATTGATAGCCGTGCAAACCGACTATCATGAGAAGCTGAACGCCATCACTTCTTTTGATGACCGTATAGCAGAACTTACCGCCCAAAAAGAAACGCTATATGACAAAGTGATAAAGCAAGCCGCTGTGCTGACAAAGCTTCGTTCCCAATCGGGTAAGAACATTGAGAAACAGATGCAAAGCCTGCTGGTTCCTCTCGGTATGCCCAATGTGCGCTTTGTGGTGGAACTGAATCCGCGCAAGGAACCGGACAGTAAAGGGATGGACAGTGTGACATTCCTGTTTTCGGCCAACAAGAATGGAACATTACAAAATGTAGCTTCCGTAGCATCGGGCGGTGAGATTGCCCGTGTCATGCTTTCGCTGAAAGCCATGATAGCCGGAGCTGTGAAACTGCCTACTATCATCTTTGATGAAATAGACACTGGAGTTTCCGGTTCCATCGCCGAGAAAATGGCACTCATCATGCAGGAAATGGGAAAACAAAACCGTCAGGTCATCAGTATCACCCATCTGCCCCAAATTGCAGCACGCGGCATCACTCATTATAAAGTATATAAGGAAGATACGGAAACAGGCACCAACAGCCACATCCGCCGCCTGACTGATGAAGAAAGAGTAAAAGAAATAGCCAATATGCTAAGTGGAGCTACCTTGACAGAGGCAGCCCTGAACAATGCAAAGGCGCTGATAAGTGGCTAGTGCCAATTACCACTAACCACCTGTCACTAACCATTAACCACTTATTAAATATGTTAGAAAAGAATGAAATGATTTTCGGTGTACGCGCTGTTATTGAAGCCATACAAGCCGGAAGAGAGATAGATAAAGTATTGGTGAAGAAAGATATACAGAGCGAACTGTCCAAAGAACTGTTTGCCTGTTTGAAAAATACCCTCATCCCTGTTCAGCGTGTACCCGTGGAGCGTATTAACCGTATCACCCGGAAAAACCATCAGGGAGTTGTAGCATTCATCTCCTCTGTCACCTACCAGAAAACAGAAAATCTGGTACCTTTCTTGTTTGAAGAAGGAAAAACACCCTTATTCGTCATGCTGGATGGAATTACCGATGTACGTAACTTCGGAGCCATTGCCCGTACCTGCGAATGTGCCGGTGCAGATGCCATTATTATTCCCTCGAAAAACAGTGTCAGTGTCAATGCTGACGCAATGAAAACATCCGCAGGAGCTCTGCACACTCTTCCCGTATGTCGCGAACAAAGTTTGACTAATACCATCAAGTATCTGAAAGACTGCGGATTCAAGATTGTAGCAGCTACGGAAAAAGGGGATTATGATTACACCAAAGCAAACTATAAAGACCCTGTATGTATCATTATGGGAGCCGAGGACACAGGTGTTCCCTACGAGCACCTTTCTCTGTGCGATGAATGGATCAAAATACCGTTAATGGGTAAAATAGAATCATTGAACGTATCGGTTGCCGCAGGTATTCTGATTTATGAAGCTGTAAAACAACGCGGCTTCACAGAAGACAAGACGGCATCCGCTTTATAAAATACCGTATCATCGTTAACAAACAATTAACTATATCATGAAGAAAGTACTTTTGATATTGGCATGCGGCATAGCTACCCAGCTAAGCTATGCACAAGCAACCCCAAAGTGGGCCGACAAAGCTAAAAAAGCCGTTTTTTCCATCGTTACATACGATAAAGATAACAAAATCAAGAATACAGGAAATGGATTCTATATCAATGAAAATGGAACGGCATTATCTGATTACACCCTGTTTGAAGGAGCCGAACGCGCAGTAATCATTAACGCGGACAGTAAAGAATTACCTGTATTGCGTATCTTGGGAGCCAACTCCATGTATGACATCGTAAAATTTAATACTGAAGCCGATAAAAAGACCATAGCATTAAAATCGGCATCACAGCCGGCATCAGTAGGTGAAACAGTCTATCTGCTACCCTACTCGACTCAAAAAGCGGCAACCTGCCAGACAGGGACCGTCACCAAAGTAGACACCATTGGCGACAAGGCATATTATTATACACTGGCAATGACAACCAACGAAAAAACAGTAAGTTGCCCTATTATGAATGCCAATGGAGAAGTATTAGGTTTAATCCAAAAAAACGCATCGGATGAGGCCAAGGAAAGTTATGCCATCGGAGCTACATACGGTGCCTCACTGAGCATCACCGCCCTTTCTTTGAACGATATGTCACTGAATAAAATCGGCATCAAAAAAGGACTGCCCGAAACAGAAGACCAAGCACTGGTGTACCTGTTCATGGCATCTTCACAACAAAATCAGAACGAATATATCACCACATTAAACGATTTTCTGGAACAATATCCCAACAGCGCAGACGGATATATACGCCGTGCCACTACTTATATGGGATTTAGTGATGATGAACACAACGCTTTGGCAGATGCCGACCTGAAGAAAGCACTGGAAGTGACAGCCAACAAGAGTGAAACGCAATATAATATCGCTAAATTAATTTATTCGTACATCATCTCTTTAGGTGACAAGAAACCATACGGTGACTGGAGTTACGACAAAGCTCTCTCCATCATTCATGATGCCATGCAAGCCGACAACCAACCCATTTACACACAATTGGAGGGAGACATTCTGTTTGCTATGAAAAAATATCCTGAGGCATACGCCGCTTATGAGAAAGTGAACCAGTCTTCCATAGCCTCTGCCGCTACATTTTACTCGGCAGCCAAAACCAAACAACTGATTGAAGGAACAGATATGAACGAGGTTATTGCCTTGATGGATAGTGCTGTGGCACGTTTCACCAAGCCTTATACATCGGAAGCTGCTCCTTATTTCTATGAACGGGCAGAAATAAAAGCCCAGACAGGTAAATACCGTGAAGCGGTAATAGATTATGATACTTTTTATGATGCTATCGGTGGACGGGTTACAGCCGCTTTTTATCTGCAACGCGAACAGGCGGAAATACAATGTAAGATGTATCAGCAAGCTATCAATGACATTAATAAAGCAGTAGAAATGACTCCTGAGGATGTAGCCATGTGGGTGGAAAAAGGTTCGGTGCATCTACGTGTAGGGCAACATAACGAAGCAATAGAAGCATTGGAAAAGGCTATCTCTTTAGACCCGAAAGCCGCAGCCGCATACCGCATGCTGGGATACTGCCAGATACAATTAAAGAAAAACAAAGAAGCCTGTGCAAACTTTGCCAAAGCAAAAGAACTGGGCGATGAAGTGGTAGACGGACTGATACAGAAGTATTGCAAATAATACCGGAAAGCTCCATCCAAAATCCGCGAATCTTGCTACGTGATTTCTGAAATCTTGTTGCATGATTCGCGGATTTTTGCTACAAGATTTCAGGGAGCATTCCCTGCCATTCATGAAAAAGCAGGAAAGGAAAAAATTCTACTTATCCCACAACTGCTGTATAATCAGTACCCGTTTCGTATCTTCCGTCACCCGGAAACGGTCATCGCTACGCTCTCCTACCAGCCATACAATCTGGCCTGCAGAGCAAACCACATATTGATTTTCTTTCTGGAAAAGAGAAAACTTACGATCTGTCAGATAATCGCTGATCTTCTTTTTCCCTTTCATTCCGAAAGGAACAAATTTATCCCCCTGCCGCCATTTACGCACCGTGAGAGGTAGCACCACCTTGTCTGCATCCAAACAGGCCGTATCCTTATTCTTAGGGATGACAAAGTCTGGCATTATTTCCTGCGTTTCCATTGCAAGCCGGAACGGGGGCACATTTTCCTCCACTTCCTCATCCGCCAGCTTCCTCCTGCGAATAATCAACTCCGTCCTGTCGCGCAGTACCTCCCATCCGGCAGAAACAAACCTTTTTCCCGACTGGGCAGACAAACTGCGGAATACATCTCCTATCTGAACGGAATTGAAACCTAACGGATGAAGAATCTCAAACAGCAAAGCCGCCGGAGCACTCTCTTCCATCAAACGAGAAATAAGAATATGACCGGACTTTTCCATCACCCTTTCTTTTCCCGCCTCTATCTCCTTATTATATATAAGAGAAACATCAGTCAGACGTCTGGATGTTTCAGCTATACTTTCACTGACAGAAGGATTCAGCTCACGCAACATCGGAAGAATATTCAGACGGATTTTATTACGCATATATTCATCTTGCAGATTGGTACTGTCTGTAACATAACCTTGACGCAAACAACGCAAATAATCCAAAATATCCTGACGGCTCACCTCCAACAAAGGCCGTACAATGCAGCCGTTATGCGGACTGATACCTTTCAAGCCATTGATTCCCGCGCCACGTATCAAATTCAATAAAAAAGTTTCCACACTATCGTCCCGATGATGGGCTACGGCAATAACAGCCATCCCCCTCTCCTTACGCAGTTGTTCGAACCAATCATAGCGCATTTCGCGAGCTGCCATCTCAACAGAAACATGATGCCTTGAAGCATAAGTGACTGTATCAAAATGAGTAACATGCAAAGCCACTCCTAATCCTTTACACAACTCATTGACAAACCTTTCATCTCTATCGGATTCCTCACCACGAAGGTGAAAATTACAATGGGCAGCCTCACAATGATACCCTAAAACAAGCAAGACACGCAACAAAGCTACCGAATCTGCCCCGCCACTCAATGCCACTAACACCTTATCATGCAAGGTGAAAAGTTGTTTCTCCTCTATATACTTCTGAATATTCCAATGAAACATGGCACAAAGATAAGAGTTCTGCAAGACAAAAACAAAGTGCCCGTTCTTTATTTAAAAACAATCTAAATAATTTGCATACTTCTAAGTAATAACTTATCTTTGCAAAAAATTTAAAACAAAATGCGTTTATCCGAATTAAGAACAGGAGAAAAAGGCGTAATAGTCAAGGTTTTAGGCCACGGTGGTTTCCGCAAGCGAATCGTTGAAATGGGTTTTATTAAAGGAAAAACCGTAGAGGTAATCTTGAACGCCCCTTTGAAAGACCCTATAAAATACAGACTACTAGGTTACGAGATCTCTCTCCGAAGACAAGAGGCAGATATGATTGAGGTGGTAAGCGAGCAGGAAGCACGCACGATGCAAAACCCTTACCATGGTTCCATAACAGAAGATGTACCCGTGCCCGAATCAGAACTGGTGGCACTGGCAAAAGGCAAACGCCGTACAATCAATGTAGCCTTAGTAGGTAATCCCAATTGTGGAAAGACTTCGCTATTCAATATTGCATCCGGCGCCCATGAACATGTAGGAAACTACAGTGGTGTGACAGTAGATGCCAAGGAAGGTTTTTTCGACTTCCAAGGTTATCATTTCCGTATTGTAGATTTACCCGGAACCTATTCTCTTTCAGCCTATACTCCGGAAGAACTTTATGTACGCAAACATATCATTGAAGAAACTCCGGATGTAATTATCAATGTGGTAGACTCTTCTAACTTGGAACGTAATTTCTATCTTACCACCCAATTGATTGATATGAATGTGCGTATGGTTATCGCCTTGAATATGTACGATGAGCTGGAAGCCAGCGGAAATAAATTGGATTATACCCAATTAAGCCAGCTGATCGGGGTGCCTATGGTACCTACTGTCTGCCGACGGGGAGAAGGTGTAGACAAACTGTTCCATGTTATCATCGGTATTTACGAAGGAGGAGATTTCCTGTCACAAAAGGGCGAAATACGTTCTGAAATTCTGGAAGACCTGAGAGACTGGCACAAAACCTACGTACCCGACCACGAATTCGGAAGCCACAAAGAAGAGGAAGATGCCCGCCCACGCGGATATATGCGTCATATTCATATTAACCACGGTCCTGAACTGGAGCGCAGTATCGAAGAAGTCAAGAAAGCAATCAGTCAAAACGAAGACATACGCCATAAATATTCCACCCGCTTCCTATCCATCAAATTACTGGAAAACGATAAGGAAATAGAAAATTTCATTTCTACACTGCCTAATGGCAAAGAAATTATAGCGATACGCAGCAAGGAAACCTTACGTATCCGTAAAGTGATGAACGAAGACAGCGAGCAAGCTATTACGGATGCTAAATATGGTTTTATCACCGGAGCTTTGAAAGAAACATTCACCGACAATCATTTGGAAAAAGAACAAACAACCCGCGTGATAGACAGTATTGTGACACATCGCATTTGGGGATATCCTATTTTTTTCCTGTTTCTTTATATCATGTTTGAGGGAACCTTTGTTTTGGGTGACTACCCTATGCAAGGTATTGAATGGCTAGTAGACCAATTAGGCAACCTGATACGAAACAATATGGCTGAAGGTCCTTTGAAAGACTTACTGATAGATGGTATTATCGGTGGAGTGGGCGGTGTTATCGTTTTCCTGCCGAATATCCTCATATTATACTTTTTTATTTCTATATTGGAAGATTCGGGGTATATGGCACGCGCTGCATTTATCATGGATAAAATAATGCACCGGATGGGACTGCATGGCAAGTCCTTTATCCCACTGATTATGGGATTCGGTTGTAATGTACCTGCCATAATGGCAACACGTACTATAGAAGATCGAAAGTCCAGACTAATCACCATGTTGGTGAATCCTTTAATGTCCTGTAGTGCGCGTCTTCCCATATATTTAGTTATGATAGGTGCTTTTTTCCCTAACTGCGCCAGCTTTATGTTACTTTGTATCTATACAGCAGGTATTTTATTAGCAGTAATAATGGCCCGTATTTTCAGTAAATTTCTGGTGAAAGGAGAAGATTCTCCATTTGTGATGGAACTCCCCCCCTATCGTATGCCTACCTCTAAAAGTATCATGCGTCATACATGGGAAAAAGGAGCACAATATCTGAAAAAGATGGGAGGCATTATCATGATTGCCTCAATTATTATCTGGTTTCTAGGGTATTATCCACAACAT
>OHZF01000672.1_pt1 | contig 11761 bp, 11 predicted proteins | sample 1580381 | NCBI WGS metagenome assembly OHZF01 (sample SAMEA3882556, study PRJEB24775) | human gut metagenome | biome: human-associated habitat; feature: intestine environment; material: feces | place: Netherlands | collected 2009/2010 | reverse complement strand
CGAGTACGGCAACACCCCGGCACAGCGGGCAGAACTGGACTGGCTGCTGTACAATAAGCCGTTGGAGTATGCACAGCTTGTGCTGGGTGGGGAGATTGAGCATTATCTCTCGCTTGGTTGCGACCATGGAAGAATGGAAGATTGATTGACAAGGTTACATAACAGTTAACACAGCTTGCATTTGCCCTGCAATTTTTCAGAATGGAACACCCCAAGGGCATCCGATCTATAACCGGCAGATTTTTCATAAAGAATCTGCCGGGTATTTTTGTTTGTCATAAAGGAAGTCTTGCTTTTTATTGTAAAATTGGATACAATATAAAAAAGACATTTGCACGGAGGGTTCTATGGAATATATCGGCATCCAGAAGAAAAACGGCGGTGTGGTGGAAGCCCTGCAGCAGGCCATTTTATCTGGGCAGATCCCGGCGGGCACTGAAATGACCCAGAACGAACTGGCAGAGAGTCTCGGTGTCTCTCGGATGCCGGTGCGGGAGGCCTTGATGATCCTTGAATATCAGGGTCTTATCATCCGCCTGCCCAACAACCATGTAAAAGCTGCTGATTTGAACGAAGATGCCCTGCGGCAGATTCTGGCGTTAGGTGCGCAGCTGGAACGGCAGGCGATGCGTGCGCTGCCGCAGGATGCGATGTTGGCAGGCGGCGAGATGCTGCAGCACCGTACCCTGCGAACCGTCCTGCCCTATCCGCTGCACCGCAAGCTGCTGGAAAGCATCCAGGAGACCTACATTGCCTTTGCCGTGAGCGCACGTCCTACGCCGGTGAACGACCGGCTTGCCCGCCTGCTGATGCTGGACCGTCAGGGCTCCCCTGATGTGCTGGACGCATGGAACACCTATGAAGAAGAACTGCTGTATCTGATTTTAACGATAAGGAGTCAATATGCTGGGACTGAAACCCATTAAGCTGCTGCCTGCCCGCGAGCGGGTAGCTTCCGCTTTGCGGAAAGCCATTATCTCAAAAAGCATCCCGGAGGGCGCAGAACTCACGCTGGAAAACACCGCACAGGAACTCGGCGTGTCGGTCACGCCGGTGCGGGAGGCCTTTCAGATCCTTGCCCGTGACGGTCTGCTGGAAGTCAAGCAGAACAGGTGCGCCATTGTGCTGGGCGTAACGGAAAAAACGATTCGAGAGCACTACCAGCTGCGCGCTGCGCTGGAAGGCACCGCCTGTATGCTCTGCTGCCAGAACAACGCCGACCTGTCCAAGATCAAAAACTGCGTGGATGCTGCAGAGGAGGCTCTTTCTCATCAGCAGGCCGGAAATTATGCTGACTACAACCAGTCCTTCCATTTTGAGATCTGGGAAGCTTCCGGCAATGAAAAAATGCGCAATCTTCTCTCGGAGCTGTGGAACGGTCTGTCCGTTGGTGTGGAAATGAGCGAGTTGGACTATGCCCTCAACTCCCAGAGCGAGCATAAAAAGATCTATGCGGCGCTGGAAGCACGGGATGCGCTGACCGCGCGAGCTGAAATGGAAAAACACATCTACCGCAGTATGGACGATGCGCTGACCTATTATTTATAAGATCAAGGAGGACAAGACAGTGTATACCTGTGCGAACTGTACGGTTCTGGCCTGCGCCAACAACGCGCCAGAAAAGATGCCCAAAAACTGCCCTATGCGGAATGCTTCAGTGATGGAGGCCGCCCGCGCCGGCTATGATCTGCCCGAGAATCACGATTTCTACGTCAACTGTTCGGCCATTGAGGGGCTTGGCTACTGTCAATGGCCCCGCCTGAAGGAGACGGTGGAGTTCTGCAAGCGGATGGGCTACCACAAGCTGGGTCTTGCATTCTGCAAAGGTCTGCGGAAGGAAGCCCGCATCGTGGCCGCCCTGCTCCGTGCGCAGGGGTTTGAGGTGGTGTCGGTCATCTGCAAGACCGGCGGCATCTCCAAGGAAGAAGTGGGCATCCCGGAAGAGGTCAAGATCCACCCCGGCGAATTTGAGGCCATGTGCAACCCCATCGCACAGGCAAAGCTTCTGAACGAACAGCACACCGATTTCAACATTGAGGTCGGACTTTGTGTGGGACACGACTCGATGTTTTATAAGTACTCGGACGCCATGGTCACAACGCTGGTGGCCAAGGATCGCGTTCTGGCGCATAATCCCTGCGGTGCCATTTACTGTGCCGAGGGGTATTTCAAAAAGCGGCTGGAATAAAAGAAGGAAAAAACGTGCGATTTCCATCTGCTTTGGAGATCGCACGTTTTTTGCAGAAGGCGGCGGAGGGAGATTTTCTTGTATCCTACTGTTTGTCTGGCGTGCACAAAAATTGGTACACAATCCGTGCAATGCGACAAAACTCGAAAAAAGGGATTGACAAATCTCTGTTTCGGGTGTATTCTCGTGTCGTCAAGTGGATACATTATCACAGATTAGATATAAAAATTCAAAAAGACTCTGCCGAGACTCCCGGATTTCTAAGGTTCCGGGCAGATTCTTTCAGAAGGAAAAAGGGCTGTGAGGGCACAGCACGGCGGCAAAGACTCTGCATAACGAGGTGCAGCTGGGGCGTTCCGAAAGTCAGGGCTGTTTTGCTCTGATGAAATGGATACATTATATTTCATTAAAGGAGGATCCCCCGGTATGTCAGCAGCAACTATCACCCTACTCTTTCTTCTCTTCGCGGTCGTCATGTTCGTGTTCGAGAAGATCCCCCTCGGCGTAACGTCCATGATCGTCTGTATCGGTCTGGTCGTCACCGGCGTTCTGGACATCAAGACTGCTTTTGCGGGCTTCATCGACAGCAACGTCATCCTGTTCGTCGCCATGTTCATCGTCGGCGGTGCCCTGTTTGAAACAGGTATGGCCAACAAGATCGGCGGCATCGTCACCCACTTTGCCAGATCCGAACGCAGCCTCATCGTGGCTATCATGGTCATCGTTGGCCTGATGAGCGGTGTGCTCTCCAACACCGGCACCGCCGCCGTCCTGATCCCCGTGGTCATCGGCATTGCGGCAAAGTCCGGCTATGCCCGCTCCAAGCTGCTGATGCCGCTGGTATTTGCAGCGGCCATGGGCGGCAACCTTTCCCTCATCGGCGCACCGGGCAACCTCATCGCCCAGAGCGCTCTGGGTGAGATTGGGATGTCCTTCGGCTTCTTCGAGTACGCCATCGTGGGCCTGCCCATCCTCGCCGTCGGCATCCTCTTCTACGCCACCCTTGGCATGAAGCTGCTGCCCAACCACCCCGTCTCCGATGATGACTCCTTCGGCGGCGAGCAGGACTTCAGCAATGTTCCCAAGTGGAAACAGGTGCTCTCCCTCGTTATCCTCGTGCTCACCCTGTTGGGCATGATTTTTGAAAAGCAGATCGGCATCAAACTCTGCATCACCGGCTGTATCGGTGCGCTGGCTCTGATCCTCACCGGTGTCATCTCCGAGAAAGACGCCCTGAAGTCCATCGACCTCAAGACCATCTTCCTCTTCGGTGGTACGCTGTCTCTGGCCTCTGCACTGGATAAGACCGGCGCAGGCGCAGAGATCGCAAACATCGTCATTGGTGCTCTGGGCGAGAATCCCTCTCCCTACGTCCTGACTCTGGTGGTTTTCCTGCTCTGCTGCGTCATGACCAACTTCATGTCCAACACCGCAACCACCGCTCTGATGGTCCCCATCTGCCTGAGCATCGCACAGGGCATGGGTGCCGACCCCCGCGCAGTCCTGATGGCTTGTGTCATCGGCGGCTCCTGCGCTTACGCAACGCCCATCGGTATGCCCGCCAACACCATGGTGGTTTCTGCCGGCGGTTACACCTTCAAGGATTATGCCAAGGCTGGCCTGCCCCTCATCCTCATCGCAACGGTTGTCAGCATGGTGATCCTTCCCATCGCATTTCCGTTCTTCCCGCAGTAATACGGGCAGAGCGTTGAATAAGTGAAGCAAACACACAAATGTACCAAAGCCAAATCATTCAAGGAGGAAATGGAATGAACAAACAGGAACAGGTGCAGCAGATGACGACCTATATGGCCAACTTTGTGAGCCATATCGCCAAGGTGCTGCCGGACGACATCATTGCCAAGCTCGATGAGCTGGGCGCACAGGAGGACGCACCGCTGTCCAAGGTCATTTATGAGACCATGAAGCGGAACCAGAAGCTGGCCAAGGAGCTGAACCGTCCCAGCTGCCAGGATACCGGTGTGCTCCAGTTCTGGGTAAAGTGCGGTGTAAACTTCCCCCTCATCGGCGAGGTGGAGGGTCTGCTGAAGGAGGCTGTGGTCAAGTCTACCTTTGAAGCACCTCTGCGCCACAACAGTGTTGAGACCTTCGATGAGTTCAACACCGGCCGCAACGTCGGCAAAGGCACCCCTACCGTCTGGTGGGATATCATCCCGAACAGCGACAAGTGTGAGATCTACGCTTATATGGCAGGCGGCGGCTGCACCCTGCCGGGCAAGGCCATGGTGCTGATGCCCGGTGCAGGTTACGAAGGTGTGACCAAGTTCGTCATGGATGTCATGACCAGCTACGGCATCAATGCCTGCCCTCCGCTGCTGGTGGGCGTGGGCGTTGCCACCTCTGTTGAGACCGCCGCTCTGCTGTCCAAGAAGGCTCTGATGCGTCCTCTGGGCAGCCACAATGAGAACGAGCGCGCAGCCTATATGGAGAAGCTGCTGGAGGACGGCATCAACTCCATCGGCCTTGGTCCTCAGGGCATGGGCGGCAAGTACTCCGTCATGGGCGTGCACATTGAGAACACTGCCCGCCATCCTTCTGCCATCGGCGTTGCCGTCAACGTGGGCTGCTGGAGCCATCGCCGCGGCCACATCATTTTTGATAAAGATCTGAACTACACCATTGATACTCATTCGGGGGTGACTTTGTAATGCTGACCATTAAAGACGGAAAGAAGATCCTTACTACTCCGGTCTCCGCAGAAGACCTGAAGGACATCCATATCGGTGATGTCGTTTACCTGAACGGCGACCTGACCACCTGCCGTGACGTGGCGCACCGCCGCCTCGTGGAAGAGGGCCGCCCGCTGCCTGTGGATGTCAAGGACGCTGCCATTTTCCACGCCGGCCCCATCATTCGCCCTCTGGAGGACGACAAGTTCGAGATGGTGTCTGTGGGCCCCACCACCTCCATGCGTATGGAGAAGTTCGAGTATGAGTTCGTGCAGAAGTCCGGTGTCCGCGTTATCGTGGGCAAGGGCGGCATGGGCCCCAACACCGAGCGCGCCTGCAAGGAGTTCGGCGCCATCCACTGTGTTTTCCCTGCCGGTAACGCCGTTGTGGCTGCCACCGAGGTGGAGGAGATCGTCGAGGCCCAGTGGCGTGACCTCGGTATGCCGGAAACTCTGTGGCACTGCCACGTTAACGAGTTTGGCCCCCTGATCGTTTCCATCGACGCTGAGGGCCGCAACCTGTTCGAAGAGAACAAGGTCATCTTCAATGAGCGCAAGGAAAAGGCCATCGAAGAGATCTGCAAGCACGTCGGCTTTATTAAGTAATCCGGATATCCTCTCAGCGGGGGACAGACTTCACTCATTATTTCCTTTCATACGATTCTCCTAAATCGTTTTTCTTACCCTAAGTTTCTTGCTCAGCTTAATTTGCCACGTATTTGTTCTCCGCAATTTGCCCCGGAACCCTTTTCCGCGCAAAGGGTTCCGGGGCGTTATTTGTTCCTGAAAGGAAATGCAGACAAAGACGATCTTTCCCGTTCTTTTTGTTCTACACACCTTATATAAAGTTCCTTTGGAAAATTGTATTTTTCGACAAAAGTATAACAAATCCCTTGACAAGCGTGGTCTTTCGGTGTATTCTTTTCTTGTTTATTGGATACATTATTAAATATAAACATTCAAGTGCCACTGCTTTGCATCTGCAAGGTGGAAGTAATCCACAGGAGGACAACCCAAATGAGCCCATTGGAGATCACACTGGTCATCCTGCTTGTAACGATCATCGCCTTTGTATCCGGTAAAGTCCCGTTCTCGGTCATTTCTACCGGCATCATTCTGGCGCTGATCCTCACCGGCATCAAGACCCCTGCCGAGGCCTTTGGCGGCTTCATCAACACGAACGTGGTCATGTTCGTAGCTATGTTCGTCATCGGTGCAGGGCTGACCAAAACGCCCCTGATTGACAAAGCCCAGAGTCTGGTCATCCGCTACAAGGACAATATGCGGATGCTGATTTTTCTTTCCTGCGTGGCAGGTGCATTTCTGGGCGCCATCACCAGTGCCACCGCAACTGCCGCTATCATGATCCCGCTGCTGGTAGGCATTGCGAACGACATCGGCGTGAGCCGCAGCAAGCTGCTGTATCCTTCTATGGCCTGTGCCAACATTGCCACCCAGATGACCTTTCTCGGTCAGGGTGCTTCCAACATGGCATGGAACGATGTCATGATGCAGGCCGGCGCACCGACACCGCTGCACATCTGGGATTTCACCATTGCGCGCATCCCGATGCTGACCATTGCCATCCTGTACATGACCTTTGTTGGCTATAAGCTGATGCCGGATATTCCCAACGAGCAGTTTTCAGATACAGCACATACGGCTTCTGAGAGCGAAAAACTCAGCCCCTTCAAGCGCAAACTGGCTGTCCTGATCGTTCTGGTCTCCATTGCAATGATGCTGCTGGAAAATGTCATTGGTGTCAAGATGTATCTCACTTCCTGCATCGGCGCTGCCGCTCTGGTGTTGACGGGTGTGCTGACCGAGAAGGAAGCCCTCAACTCCATCCACCAGCCGACCATTTTCCTGTTTGCCGGTGTGCTGGCTCTGTCGGACGCCATCCAGACCACCGGTGCAGGCGATGTGGTGGCAGACTGGATGATCCGCCTGCTGGGCGATACCACCAATCCGTACATCATTATGCTGGTGTTCTTCCTTGTTCCCTTCATTCTGACACAGGTCATGTCCAATCTGGCTACCCTGACCATCTTCATCCCACTGGTCACTTCCGCCTGTATCCGCATGGGCGTAGACCCCCGTGCTGCCGTGGTCGGCGTGATCACAGCCAGCTGTGTGTCCATCATGACCCCCATGGCAGCTCCCTGCCAGATCATGATCATCGAGCCGGGCGGATACACCTTGAAGGATTATCTCAAGTGTGGTACCCCGCTGGCGCTCATCCTCATTGTCGTGTCCGTATTTTTCCTGCCGACACTTTATCCTTTTGCCTGATTCTATTTTCCCACCGCAGTAGTATCCGCAAACTGCATATCGTAAATATGCCGTTCTGTTCGGCGCTATTTTTGAAAACCGCAGTAAAAGCAGCAGAAATTTTTGAGCATCTCATAATTCTGTCAAGAGGGCCGGCACCGTCCGGCCCTCTCTCTTTTTGCCAAAGTTTCCCTTGTGTTTTCTTGCAAGCTGCCGAAATCAGCGTGTTCTCAAAAGTTCGCGTTTGTGCAGTGGAGCGGAGCAATGAAAGCCCCAGTGGGGCTTTTAAGCGACAGAACGGTCTTGCGCAGCAAGATGGAGGGGCCTCGCCCCGACAAGTTCGTATATGTTTTTCCTTGACAAACACCCCGGCATTGTGCTATCTTTACTGCATAGAGACCGTATCTCTGCTGACGGAACCTTGTGGAGCACCACAGTGCAGGGATGGCGGGAGAGTCAATGCCGACCGTCTGGGCAGCCTTGCGCAATTGCTGCGCAAAGCTGCCTTTTTTGTTGTCGGAAGTTGTTTTTATAAGCAGGGTGCGTTGAATGGCGAGATTTTTTGCCCGCAGACAAGGTGATTTTTCGCAGCAATCCTGACGGATTGCAAGGGAAAGCAACGCAGGATGCAAGCAAAAAGGCCGTTCAGGCGGCGTGCAATGCTTGTAGAAACGACTTCCAAAGGAGGATGTCTGATGAAAACCGATATCGAGATCGCACAGGAAGCCAAAATGAAACCCATCACCGAGATTGCCGCCCAGCTGGGCCTTTCCGATGAGCACGTGATCCCCTATGGCCGCTACAAGGCCAAGATCGATCACCGCCTGATTCACGATGCCAAAAAACAGGGCAAGCTGATCCTCGTCACGGCCATCAGCCCCACCCCGGCGGGCGAGGGCAAAACCACCACCAGCGTGGGTCTGGCCGATGCCATGAACGCTCTGGGCAAAAAGACCATGCTCTGCCTGCGTGAGCCCAGCCTTGGCCCGGTGTTCGGCGTCAAGGGCGGTGCTGCCGGCGGCGGCTACGCACAGGTGGTGCCCATGGAGGATATCAACCTGCACTTTACCGGTGACTTCCATGCTATCGGCGCCGCCAACAACCTGCTGGCCGCCATGCTTGATAACCACATCCAGCAGGGCAATCAGCTCGGTATTGACGTTAAGCGCATCACTTGGAAACGCGTCGTCGATATGAACGACCGTCAGCTGCGCCACGTCATCGATGGCATTGGCGGTAAGGCCCAGGGCGTGCCGCGCGAGGACGGCTTCGATATCACCGTCGCCTCCGAGGTCATGGCAATCCTGTGCCTGTCTACGAGCATTAACGACCTCAAGGAGCGCCTGGGCGAGATTGTCGTCGGCTACAGCTTTGCCGGCGAGCCCGTCCGCGCCCGCGACCTTAAGGCCCAGGGTGCCATGGCCGCGTTGCTTAAGGACGCGCTCAAGCCCAACTTGGTGCAAACGCTCGAGGGCACGCCCGCGTTTGTCCACGGCGGCCCCTTCGCCAACATTGCCCACGGCTGCAACTCTATCATGGCCACGCGTATGGCGATGCGCTTTGGCGATGTCGCCATTACCGAGGCCGGCTTCGGTGCCGATTTGGGTGCCGAGAAGTTCCTCGACATTAAGTGCCGCATGACGGGCGTTCGCCCCAGCGCCGTCGTGATTGTCGCCACCGCTCGTGCGCTGAAGTACAACGGTGGCGTCGCCAAGGCCGACCTCAACGAGGAGAACCTCGAGGCACTCAAGGCCGGCATGCCCAACCTGCTGCGTCACGTCGACAACATCCAGAACGTTTATGGTCTGCCCTGCGTAGTCGCCATCAACCGCTTCCCGACGGACACCGAGGCCGAGCTTGCGCTCATCGAGTCCGAGTGTCAGAAGCTCGGTGTCAACGTTAAGCTTTCCGAGGTCTGGGCCAAGGGCGGCGAGGGCGCGCTCGAGCTTGCCGATGAGGTCATGCGTCTGATTGAGCAGCCGAGCGAGCTCAAGTTTGCCTATGAGGACGGCGCCGATGTGGCCGACGCTCTTGAGGCCATTGCCACCAAGGTCTACCGCGCCGACGGCGTTGACTTTACGCCGGCCGCCAAGCGCCAGCTCGCCGAGCTGCGCGAGAACGGCTTTGGCAACCTGCCGGTGTGCGTGGCCAAGACGCAGTACAGCTTTAGCGACAACGCCAAGGCCCTGGGCGCTCCCGAGAACTTCCGCATCACGGTGCGTGAGCTCAAGGTTTCCGCCGGTGCCCACTTTGTGGTCGCGCTGACTGGCAGTGTTCTGACCATGCCGGGCCTGCCCAAGAAGCCCGCCGCTGTGGGCATCGATGTGGATGCCAACGGCAAGATCACCGGCCTGTTCTAAGTTTCAAGTAAAAAATAAGAGGTTCGCTCAGTGAACGAACCTCTTATTTTTTATCCTTCTGTGTGGCTGCACAGATAATCCGTCCATACGGCATACCCGGCGGGTCTCAAATGGTAGCCGTCCGGCTGGGCGTAGCTTTCGATCAGGTCGCCGTTTTCATCTGCCAGCACTTCCCACAAGTTGAGAAAATAGCAGTTCTTTTCCAGCGCAATGGCTGCCAGCTCATTGTTGATCTGGCACAGGCGGTCGCGGTTCAAGCCCTCATGGCCGGACTTCTGGCATACTTCCGGCCGCACCGGCGTGATGGACTGCACATAGATCTTTGCATTTGGCAGTGTCTGGCTCAGCATGTCCAGCATCAGCCGGTAATAGGTCAAAAAGCTGCTATAATCGGTATCGCGGCCCAGCACGTTGGTGCCCAACAGAACATAAATAGCTCTGGGCTGCTGGGCGGTCAACGCTTCCAGCGGCACCTCAGCCACGCCGTCGGTACGCTTGCAGGTGGTGCCGTTGACGATCACGTTCGGCCCAACACCCTTGTACGCACAGAACATGGCGTTCTGCATTCCTTCTTCGTACAGCTGCATGCCCTGCGTCAGGCTGTCGCCCACAAAGCTCACGTCATTGAACCATTCCTTGCCCACAGCCGTGCTGCTCTTTGGCAGCGCCGCCATACGGAAATCCAGCGCAGTGGCCGCGCTGTCTGCAAGCGTCTGCACCGTGAGCTGCCGCGCCACCGCGTAGGAGGCCGTGTTCCAAGTATTATCCTGTGTTACCTCCTGCAGGATGGTGTTCTGCCCAACGCCGGAGGGCCGCTGTTCCCGGTGCAGGCTCTTCCACAACATCCCGATGGCTCCCACCAGCAAAAGCAGCAGCAGCAAAGCTGTCGCCATGAACCGCCTGCGCCAGCGTTTGCGCAACACGCGCCGCCGGTATTCCTGATAGTCTGCCATGCTGTCTCCCTCACTTTTCTGCCCGGGCTATGCTGCGGGCTTTCTCGTTCTTAGTATACCATATCTGTGCATTCCGGCAAGACCCGTTTTCTGCCAGAGTGCCTAAAATTGCAGATTTATTTTGCACGCAGGCATGCCATTGTGTGCAAAAAGCCCGCCTTCTATCGGGTCAAAAGCTTGCATCCTGTACCATAGATGTGCTATACTGAACTGAACTACTATTGATAGGGAGGCTTTCACGATGGCATTTACTCCAAAACTGACTTATAAAGGCAAGCCCCTCGTCCGCAAGGACAATGAGCTGTACTACGGCAATATGACCGACCCATATGTGCTCTATCTGCAGATCACGACCACCAAGCCTGTGGGCGATCAGCAGGTTGCAGACAAGGTCCACCTGATGCTGCTCTCTACCGACACCACCAAGGCTCCGCAGGAGCGCGTGATGCGTCAGACTACCAAGATCGGCCTGTACAACGCTTTGGACATCGGCAGCATCTGGCTGCAGAAGGCAAACGCACAGTAAACAAAAAAAGACCGCTGCACCGGAGTGCAGCGGTCTTTTTTGCTTATTCTTCGGTCACTTCAAAGTCGAGTGGCTTGCCGCAGTTCGGGCACTTGGGTGCGCCGTCCAGCAGTTCGTCTTCCTCAAACACGGCGGTGGTGCCGCAGTCCGGGCAGGTCACATCGTACTGCACGGGGCCATCCTCGGCATCCTCTTCGGCATCCTCTTCGCCATCCCCTTCCAGAGCGACCTCAAAGGTCACGCCGCAGTGGGCGCAGTTTGCTTCGCCCGCGTCCAGGTCGTCCTCGCTGACGTAAACGGTCTCGCCGCAGTTGGGGCAGGCCACCTCATAGAACGGCTCACTGGCGATATCATCGTCATTGTCGTCCTCTTCGGTATCCTCTTCCTCTTCTTCGGGCTCCTCGTCATCCTCATCGTCCTCATAGAGGTCGGCTTCCAGATCCTCCAGCTCATCGCTCAGGTCGTTGATCTGGTCGTAGGCGCGGGAAAGATCTTCGTCCACGCTCTCGATGACCTCAGCCATTTCACCCAGCAGTGCGCTCATGGCCTTGATGATCTTGCCCTCTTTGGTGGTATCATCAATGCCCAGACCATCGACCAGACCCTGCAGATAAGCTGCCTTTTTGTTCAGTTCCATACGAATGCCCTCCTTAAAATGAGAAAAATCGGAGTTTTAAAAAAACCGGGCAAACGGTTGCCCGCAGCCCGGTTTGGCGTTAAAGGGATCAGACGCGCTCCATATACTCGCCGGTGCGGGTATCGATGCGGATGTGG
>OHZF01000663.1_pt1 | contig 11886 bp, 6 predicted proteins | sample 1580381 | NCBI WGS metagenome assembly OHZF01 (sample SAMEA3882556, study PRJEB24775) | human gut metagenome | biome: human-associated habitat; feature: intestine environment; material: feces | place: Netherlands | collected 2009/2010 | reverse complement strand
TTATTGCTTATTATCCGCACCCAAAAAGTTGCATTTATAAGTTGAACTCAAGTTTGATTGTTTGCCCGTTTCAGATCTATTAGCGAAATATGCTCATTACGATAGCGGGCATTGGGGTTCTTCTCCGTTCCGTCAGGAAAAGAGCCATCTTCCTGCTTTATGAACTGAATAGCCTTCTGCGGACAATTCTGTATGCAGGCAAAACAGAACTCGCAGTCACCGGACGTCTTCACTCCTCTCGACGTCAGCTCATAGTTGCCGCGCGGACAAACGTAGGTACAAATGCCACAGTCAATACAAACATCGGTCACGGTAAAGAACTTCTCGCTTTTCATCAGGAAGCCCACCTCGGGGTCGAGTCCACTCCGCTGCATAAAACCTTGGTGCTGTTGCCGTTCCTCCTCCGTCACCGGTTCGTGCCAATGCTGCCGACTGTTGATATCTGCCGTTATCTTCTGCAAGTTCTCGGGGATGTGCTTGTCTATCTTGAGTTGCTCGTTCATGTCGAAGTTGGGTAGCCAGTTATCCACCATGATGATAGTGCTGATATAGTCGAACGCATTGTCGGCTTTACGGGATATACGGTCCCAAATCTCTACCGCATCGCACTTCCTTGCACCATAGGTGAGGACAGCAAACTTGTATTCTGCCTTCAGTTTTGCTTTCTGAATGAACTGCCGTACCATATAGGGAGGCATATGACCGTAGATGGGATAAACGATGCCGATTTCATCTGCCTCAAATTCATACTTCCCCCGTTTCACCATCTGAGGGATACTCAACAATTCTGCGTTCTCTCCAGCCAACTGACGGGCGATGTAAAGACTGTTACCCGTTCCGGTAAAATAAAAGATGATACGCTTACTCCTTTTTGTTTCGCAGGATGCCAACGAGAGTAGGCCGGAAGATGCGATAGCACCGCTCATCACGGCAAATCCCATACGCTTTAAAGCCTCCCGACGACTGATTTTCTTATCCGTATTCATATCTCTGATTTTTAATGATTATGCAATCTGTTATCTGAGTGCAAAAATAAAGGTTTCCCCAAAGAACGGACTTACCAAAAACTCGGGTCTTGATGCTATTTTTACGGTATAAGAATGAGCTTACCCTAACACAAAAAAAGCCCCGCAAAGATTGGACTTCTGCGGGGCCTCACTAATGCCTAATAAAAACTCTTTCTACCCTAAATTATCTCCACTTCTTCACAGCTTTCTTGTCAGCCGGAGTCGCTTCAATCAAGCTCAATGCAAAACCACCGCTACGCGCTTCCTTCACGGACATTTTGGTCTTGCTGGTTACGATACCCTTCTTTATCTGATAAGAAGTAGGGTTCTCCTTGTAATCAGCATCTTTACCGTCGGCATAGAGAGTGGCTACGTATTGCTTGCCCGGTTCAAGGAAGTCGAGCGTAAAGTTGGCTGTACGTGCATTCTCGTCTGTAATACCTCCAACAAACCAGTTGCCGGTTCCTTTTGCCTTACGGGCCACGGTAATGTAATCACCCGGTTCTGCTTCAATGTACTTGCTGTCGTCCCAGTCTACTGCCACATCCTTGATGAATTGGAAAGCATCCATGTGCTTTTCGTAGTTCTCAACCAAGTCGGCAGCCATCTGCAACGGGCTGTATAAAGTTACATACAGAGCAAGTTGCTTGGCAAGTGTAGTCTGCACTTGTCCGTGGGGCAAATCACCCATAAACTCAAGTTTGGTATCGAAGATACCCGGTGTATAATCCATCGGACCGCCAATCAAGCGGTTGAATGGAAGCAATGTGGTATGGAACGGTTTGCTACCGCCGAATGCCTCATATTCAGTTCCTCGTGCAGATTCGTTGCCAATCAAGTTAGGATAAGTACGGCACAAACCGGTAGGGCGTACAGCTTCGTGCGCATTCACACAAATTTTGTAGTCGGCTGCCTTCTTCACAGCATAGAGGTAGTGGTTGTTCAGCCATTGCCCATAATGATGTTCACCACGGGGAATCATATTACCTACATATCCGCTCTTCACGGCATTGTAGCCATTATCCACCATAAACTGATAGGCCTTGTCCATGTGACGTTCGTAGTTGCGCACCGAACCGGATGTCTCATGATGCATCATCAGTTTGACACCTTTGGAGTGGGCATACTCATTCAGATATTTGATGTCAAAATCAGGATATGGAGTGAGAAAGTCGAAAACATAATCCTTACTGTTGCCGAACCAGTCTTCCCAACCGGTATTCCAGCCTTCTACCAATACCTGGTCGAAACCATGCTCCGCAGCAAAATCAATGTACTTCTTTACATTCTCCGTATTGGCGGGATGAATACCATTCGGTTTCACTTTCGTATAATCCGTTTCATCCAGTTTTACAGAAGGGAGATCAAATGTATAAGCCCACGGCTTGCCTGCCGCAATCATTTCCCACCATACGCCGACATATTTCACCGGCTTAATCCAGGAGGTATCATCATACTTGCAAGGCTCATTCAGATTGAGAATCAAATTGGAGGCCAGTATCTCGCGGGCATCATCACTGACTATGACCGTACGCCAGGGAGTATGGCAGGGAGACTGCATATACCCTTTATTTCCTTGGGCATCCGGAGTCAGCCAGGATTCAAAAACGAGGTTCTTGTCATCCAGGTTGAGATGCATGCAAGAGTAGTCTACCAAGGCTGCCTCGTGCAGGTTAAGGTACACTCCATCAGCTGTTTTAAGCTGTATGGAAGTCTGGACACCCGTCGGCGAAAAGACAGTTTGTGACGCATTGTCACTCACAGCTCCCTGCAGCAGTCCACGGATTTCAGAGAGTTTGGACTCCGTGTAATCATATTCCTGGGTATCATAATCTCCCGGAATCCACCAGGCAGTATGGTCGCCGGTCATGGCAAACCGGGAATGCTCTTCCTTTATCACAAAATAAACCAGATTCTTCTGTTGCGGAAACTCATAACGGAATCCCACGCCGTCATCATATACCCGAAAACGGATATTCATAAAACGAGTGGTAGACGGTTGTTCAAGTTCTACCAGCAATTCGTTGTAGTGGTTGCGGATATCTTTTGTTTCCCCCCACACCGGTTGCCAGGTTTCATCGAAAGTGGAAGTAGAAGTCCTTACTACTTTGAAACCATCCATCAGGCTGGTAGCTCCTTTCAGTTCCAATCCCAACGTACTGGGATTGATGACAGGAGCCCCTTTATAATCCACCTGATAGGCTGGTCTCCCGTCTTTTGTCAGTTCAAAATCCAGCTTCACCATGCCCGAAGGGGATGAAATGCCTTCAGCATTCCCCGCCAGGGCAGAAAAAAGCAAAGCCGCGCTAAGTACAAATTTCTTCATAATAATGATATGTTTTTTGTGTTAATAGATAAACTCAATGATATGTTCCTTTCCATCATCCGGCAACCTCAGCAGGCAAGTCCCCAGCTTCTTGTCAGGACACCAGGCAGTTATCGTAAACTCTGTCTCCCGATTTTCTTCCAGCTTTCCGACATTCGTTTTCTTGATTTTCTGACCGTCCAGCAAAGCTGTTTTCGGCATCTGTTCCGTATAGATGCAGAACATCAGGTTTCGTTGGCCGGGTAAGCTATATTTCTCACCGGTCCGTGTACCTACTTTCAGCGTATAGCCTTTGTCGGTAGTCTGGCAAGTAATAGGAGTGCGCATGAACTCTCCACGCAAATATCCTAAATCAGTTCCTGCATCTTCATAAAGCGAGAAGGTAGTTTCACTGCCCGCTGCAGCAGGAAATATCTCAAACGTAACCGGATAGACCGGTTTCTCATCCGTATAGTTCATGACCGGCATTTGAGGTATGATACTTCCCTGCTTTACAAACATAGGAATAGTATTGAGGGGAGCATCCACCGTCATCCATTGCTCACCGCTATATGCTGTGTGTTTGTTGTTGTAGTCAATCCAAGTTCCTTCAGGAAGATACACATTCTTGTTTCGCGCTCCTTTCTTCACCACCGGAGCAACCAGCAGTTCGCTGCCAAACATGAACTGGGCATCCGTAGAGAACGTTTCCATATCTGCCGGATATTCCAGAAACATCGGTCGCATGAGAGGCAACCCCGTTTCGTGTGCTTCGCGGGCATACGTATAGATATAAGGCAAAAGACGATACTTCAATTCGATGGCTGCCTTGGCATTCTTCTCGGCCTCTTCGCCGAACAGCCACGGCTCCACAGCCACGTTGCCCTCATGATGAATGCGGCTCAGGGGATTGAAAGCGCCCATCTGTATCCACCGCGTATAAAGTTCAGCCATCGCAGGATAATCCTCTATATCTCCGCAATAACCGGTAATGTCACAAGTAGTAAAAGGAATAATTCCCAAACCGGCAGACAACAGTACCGGAATCTGATTGGCCATCTGTCCCCAACCCTGCGTCACGTCATCACCGTTTCCACAGTCACCGGTCCAGCCGAAAGTATAGCGTTGCAAGCCCGCAAAAGCGGCACGTGTCATCTGGAATACGCGACGGTCAGGATTCCTTTTCTCAAACTGCTCCTTCACCACTTTATCCCACGTAAGGCCATAAACATTGTGAATCTCATCATGCATGCCCAAATGGTGTTTCATCACCAGGCGTTCCGTCTGCTCCTCATTGCTCCAGGCAGGTTCACCCATATCAGTCCAGAAACCGGCAATACCATCATCAATGGGCTTCTGCTGATAAGCTCCCCACCAGTCTGCCACAGCAGGAAGGGTGAAGTCCACTACGCCACAATTACCGCCCCAGGGCCAGGGCATGTCATAACTCCTGCCGTTGGTGGAGTCCTTTACCAGATACCCTAACCTATCGGCTTCCTCCCATTGCCGCTTATTGGCTTGTGAAATGACCGGATCTTGCGAAACCACCACCTTGAAGCCCATATCCTTGAGGTCTGCAAGCATCTTTTTCGGATTCTCGTAGTTCCCTTTCCGCCACTCAAAATCCTGCAAATACTGTGTCCAGCCTATGTCCTGGTAAATAACATCACAAGGAATTCCGCGCTTACGATAGCCTTCAGCTATTTCATAAGACAATTTCTCGCTCGTCAGCAGTCCCCGGCATTGTGCAAAGCCCAATGCCCATTTAGGAGGCATTATGGGTTTTCCCGTCAGGTCGACATATTGTTTCATGATTTCCTTATAATCCTTCCCGAAGATGAAATAATAAATCATCTCTCCCCCAGGAGCCTCGAAACTGTAGTAATCGCGGCTTTCCGTACCAAACTTAAATTCGGTCTTATACGTATTGTCCAGGAAAATACCATAACGATAACTGCTCATAAAGAACGGAATACTCTTGTAGAGCGGGTCCTCAACGGTACTATAACAAGGCTTGTCACTGTTCCACATCTTGTAGGCTTCGCCGCGACGGTCCAGCTTGCCGGTCTTTTCTCCCAAGCCGAAGAAGTGTTCGTCACGACGGAGGGTCTTGTATTCCAATTTGCGCTGCCCGTTACTGATATGCCCCTTATCGGCATAATCACTGAACAGCAGTTTCTGATACTTGTCGAATATCTGTAAGTTAAACGGAGACTTGTTTACCCGGATACGGAGTTTAGGGGTAAAAATCTCGTAGCAGGCATTCTGTTCGTCCACATGGACGGTACCGACATCCTCCAGGTCCTCATTGACGACGGCAAAGGAAGGATTATTCCGCTGGAAACTACCGTCGGGAGAAAACCATATACGTACCGTAGACTGACTACACAGACGTAATTGTATGGCAGAACTGTCATTTAAATAGAAGGTCACACTCCGGTCGTCACTGGTATAGGAAGTGCAGTCTCCGGTGCGGTTCTGTGCATTCGCATATACTGAAAATGCACAGACGGCAAAAAATAAAAATATATATTTCTTCATTACTATAATTTGTTTGTTCCTTTATTGGATATTCTTATTCCATCACAAGCATGCTCCAGTACTTCAGCAAGGGCAAGGTAAAGGTAACCGTGCCGTCCTTCTGTTCGAATGCCAGTTCCTGCGAAGCACCGGCATGGAAATCGGGCGATGCAACCCATATCTTGTTCACTTTACCGGAAACATTCATCTTCAACGGCACGTCGGACACCAGACGCGGTTCGGGCATTGTTCCGTTCAGATCCCTCCAGCTTAAGTTATCCGCATTGAGGAAGTTGAGCAGATGAATGACTTGCCTGCCATTTACATTCTTGGCATATACAGTGATGGCAGACTTCTGCGGCGGCCATGCATTCAGAGAAAGATTCCGCGCAGCATCCGTACAGTTCAGAGAAACGGAAATCTCCGCCTCCGTATCTTTATCACGAAGCAGGTTCTGATAAGCCGTCATAAAGTCATAATAACGAATCATGGCTATTTTCAGTACATCGTTCATCTGCAAAGCCGTGCTTGGAAAGTACTCGCGGCATAGCATGTGGTCACCCAATTCCAAATGAGAGCCTCCCAAAGCAAATATCACAGCATCCGTCAGCAGCACACCCGGTGTATTGAACTCACCGGTACTGCTACCTGCCTTGTCATAGTTCATATATGCGGCAAACACCGTTTTCAAGGCATGGTTGCCATACTGGTCGTTCGCTTTGATAATGGTGTGCAGATCCTTGAAGCCTGCCTCATCGCCCCATACTTCATTATAAAGGAAATCCACTTTACCCGTACCAGCTATCTGGGAAGCTCCATAGCTGGAGACGGCATTCATCACCAAACGCTTGTCCGGATGCTTCTGTTTCATGGCTTCGATGAACGAAGCATATCCCTTAGGCAGATTTACCTTATTGCCATCATAGTCATAGCGGTCACCCCGGTTTCCCAGTTGGTCTATCTGATAACCGTCAAAGTCCAGATTGGCATAAACATCATCGTTTCTCTGGGCAATATATGCCTGCCATTCCGTATTGGCGGGATTGAGCAGGAAGATATTACTTTTCCAACTGGAGGGCAAGTCATGCGAATCCTTATCCATGCGTCCCGTGTTCTTGAATATGTACCATTCTTCCTTTACTCCGTCGGAAACGGCATCGTCCAAAGCTCCGAAACATAGATTGTAAAACATGGACTTCATGCCCAGGCTGTGTTGTGTAGAGATATACTTCTTCACTACCTCGGTATAGACCTCCCGGTTGGCAATGTCCTTATAGACCTCGTCCAGATGCTCACGCGTACCGCCCAACGGCCAATGATGCTTGTTGTGCCAATCCTGAAACTGTACCCCGTTAATGTGGCAACGGTTCAGGAAAGCCATCTCCTTCTCTATCACTCCATCCACCTTTTTCGAAGCATCAAAAGTGGCAACGAAACCATAACGTGGAAAACGTGTCCAGTCACTGGATACATCTACGGCAATAGTACCAAGAATAACCTCTGTTCCATTCTCTTTCGTACGGTACACATCCACCAGATAACCGGTATAATCGGTTGCCGGAGCAGTCCAAGTCCAAGTAGTACCGGCAGCAGCCTGCTCCGATACAACCTTGTCCATTGTCCGGTAGCGGATTTTAGCTCCGGCAGGAAGGGCGTCAGCTGTAAAAGAAACACTCTCGCCCGGCCGGTAACATGCCTTGTCGGTAGTGAGGTTGACCGTCAAGTCCGAGGTGACTGGGGTTACTTCCGTAACCCCTCCACTCTCTCCGCCTCCACCGGTACCGCTGCCGGTATCATCCTTGCTGCATGCAACCAGCAGCAAGGCTACCAGTGTTGTATAAACTATCTTCTTCATCTATTGTAGATACCTATTGTTTCACGATTGAAATTGTCTCTTCCAGCTGATTTAAAGTAATCAGATAGGAACCTGCTGTTGCAATCTTCCACTTCTGGTCGATGCCGCCTACCATCACGTCCAGATATTGCGCTTTGAACGCTTCGTCTGATTTATCAAGGAAAAGCATCGGTTCTGTTTCTCCTGCAGGCTGTTTGTCTGCTACAGCCGGCATGAACCAGGCTCCATTCCAATCTTCCTGCTTATCACAAGTAAATTTCAACTCACCGGCATTCAGCGTACCTTTCCAAGTAAACACATACGGATTATCCGTTGTCTGCATCGGCGTAGCATCACCAATCGTCCAACCGGCCGGAGTAGCATCACCTACCATATAAATCATCTCATACGGAGTAAATTCGCTCATCATCATGCGTTCCTTACCACTACGGATATCCATGCAAATCTTGTAGGCCTTGCCGCATTCCCCGTCTTTCAGCACCCATTTATTGTCCGGGTCGAACCCTTTCACAAACACCACTTCTGTATCGGTATAAGCAGCATCGGCATTCTTGGCCTTATACATGTTCTCCCAACTTCCATCGGAGGTTCCGAACTTGAATTCCCCTCCTTTGCCCACTTCAAAGAACTTGCCGAAGCGGAACAAGTATGGATCGAGCACATCTTGTTTCATCTTCACGAATCCCCAATCCGTAGCGTTACCCACAAAATAAAGCTGGTCGTAGGCAGGTGCCAACGTCTCTGTCTGGGTCAATGTAAGAACACCGGTAAACAGATTGGCCTCGACGATGTAATTATGGTCTTCTTCGACAACAAAAGGTTCATCCGGCTGGTCGTCACTGCTACGAAGAACCAGCAAGCCGTCTGTTCCTTTGTTGTAAGAGGGCAGGAATGAACCCAAGGTGGTGATGAACTTAAATTCACCGGCCACAAGCCGCCCCGTCCATGTAAAGATGCCGTTGTCCTTTCGGGTCATCTCCGTAGCATTATCGGCACTCCATCCACCCGGAGTGGCACTACCGATGAGATAAAGGGTGGATGTGAGCGGTTCATAGGCAGTAACACTGAAAGCAGTGGTAGACACCTGTTTTTCGTCCCGTTCTGTTACAGTAGCTGTCAAGCGCGCTTCCAACGAAATGTTCTCCCCGGCAGTTGCCCCAAAATGGTTGCGCAGGATGTCATTCAATTCCTCCACGCTCTTTTTCCATGAGTATTCTTGTACGGCATTCTCCACAGCTACATAAGAATCTGCAAAATCACTGCCGGTCTTGGTCAATTCCAGCGTATAGGAAATTTTATTACCCGTCCCATAATTGGTTCCCGTAGTCCAGGAAAGCTCCAGGGCATCATCGGCATGTGCCTGCTCATTCAAAACAACTTCCGTCTTGCTGGCCGTCAGTACAAGTTCATTCTGTCCTTTATCCAATTCCATGTAATCATCATCTACACAAGCAGATAAGGCTGCACAGCCCAGTAAGGCAAATACAAGGTGTGAAATATATTTCTTCATATTCTTCTGATTAAATTAATTAATAACCCGGGTTCTGCACCATTAAGGTATTAGCATCCATCTCCGTCTGCGGAATAGGGAACAGCAAGCGGTTCTTGTTCACGTTGCTCTTTCCAATGGAATGCAGGAATTTAATGGCATACTCTCCATTGTTGACACGAATCATGTCGAACCAGCGATGCCCTTCGAAAGCTAGTTCCATGCGGCGCTCATGGATAATCTTTTCACGCATGGTTTCCTGTGACAAGCCCGAAACCTCCGGCAGTCCGGCACGCTTACGTACAATATTCAAAGGCACGGCAGCCTGGTCAGGGCGTCCCATTTCATTCAAAGCTTCGGCCTTCTTCAGCAGGACGTCCGCATAACGATAAATCACGAAGTTGGCAGGATTGGTATTGTATTCCGGAGAAACCGTTTTCGACACCAGAAACTTGCGTACATTGTATCCCGTATTGGAATAAGAGCTTTTGTAAGCCTTACCGTCAAAATCTGGACATCCGGCATAAAGCACGGTCAAATCCTTACGTTTGTCACCGCTCTCATATTGACCCACAAATTCTTTTGTAGGCTGGTTCCAGCCATAACTGCCGGCAACAAAGTCCGAATTACGGGGACCCATGAAAGTAGAAAGCCAGGAAGACTGCGGATTGTTTCCCCAAAAATCATATTCCGTATTGCCCGAATACTGGACCTCGAACAAAGATTCCGGCCCGTTATTGACCAATGCATCGAAATTATCCTCATACTTGCAGGAAGAAAGGTCATACCCCAAATTTGTTATCTCATCACACAAATCAGACACCTCCTGATAATATTCCGTATGATTAGGAGCCAGCGTCAGATAAATATCTGCCAACATGGCCAAAGCTGCATCTTTGCAGGCACGTCCCACGTTCTCGTCGTCGTAAGAAGACTTGGCAGGAAGCAGGTCAACCGCATTCTTACAATCGGAAATTATCTGGGCATAAGTCTCTTCGACTGTAGCGCGTGCAATGTCTGTCGGTTCTCCCGGATTATAAGGAGCCAAACGCAGTGGAACACCACCGTACAGACGTACCAATACATAGTAATAATGTGCACGGAGAAAATAAGCCTCTCCCAGACAGCGGTTCTTGATTCTCTCTGACACGGCTTCAGCCTCCAGAAGACTATTCAACACAATGTTGCATTGTCCTATCCCCACCCAGGGAGAACGCCACATGTACAATGCCATGCCATTGTCGCTCTGCGTTATGAAGTTAGAAGCTTGTATCGTTTCAAGGCCGTCGGTACCGCCACCGGCACCCACCAAACTGTTACCCGCCACAATATCCAGTGTCCAGATACGCTGGTTGTACATATTGGAAGACTGAAGGGTGCGATAGCAGGCATTGGTCAGAGCAATGGCCACATCATCGGTCACCGTCGTTTCCGGGTCAACCGTATTTTTAGGAGACTTGTCCAGAAAGTCGTTGCAGGAAGCCAGCAGCAATACTGCCAGCATATATAGTAAATTTGTTATCTTTTTCATATCCGAGTCAATCATTAAAAGTTAAAGTTTAATCCTAAGCTGAACGTACGGGAAATGGGGTAACGGTTCTGGTCTATTCCGTTAATACCCACTTCAGGGTCGAAACCGGAATATCCGGTGATGGTAGCCACATTCTCACAAGATAGGGAAAGGCGTGCATTCTCAATCTGGGCTTTCTGTAACCACTGCTTCGGGAAAGTGTATGAGAGTGTGATATTCTTCAAACGCAGATAAGAACCATTCTCCACAAAGCGGTCTGACACGCGTGTATTCTGATTGGGGTCGCCGAACACGGCACGCGGCATCGAATTGCTGGTCCCCTCTCCTTGCCAACGCTTCAGTACGTCGGTAGTCTGGTTATAGGCAGCTGCCATACCGGTATTGTCGATATTGTTGGCATTGTATATCTTATTTCCGGCTATACCTTGTAAGAAAACAGAAAGTTCGAAACCCTTATAGGAAAGGCTATTGTTCATGGAGAACAGCCAACTTGGGTTCGGGTTACCGATGACGGTACGGTCACTATCATTGATGACACCATCGTTGTTCAAATCCCTGAAACGGATATCACCCGGCTCAGCTCCCGGCTGCACGGCATGTGTATTCACTTCAGACTGGTTCTGGAAGATTCCGTCCGTAACATAGCCGTAGAAGACATTAATGGGATAGTCCTTTGCCAGCATCGTTACATAGGAGTTATTGATTTGGTTAATGTAATAAGGAACGTCGCTGTTCAAATCCTTGATTTTATTCTTGTTGTAAGTGGCGGTCAGATTCGTTTCCCATCCCAGTTCACCGGTCAGGTTGATGGTATGCAGGCTCATTTCAATACCCTGATTACGTACTTTTCCGGCATTGGTGTATGTGGTTGTCGTGTCTTCAAATCCCGATGTGATGGGGATAGAAGCCTTCACCAACATGTCTCTCGTCTCCTTCAGATAAGCATCGAACGAGAACATGACGCGTGAATTGAACAGTGAGGCGTCAAAACCGATGTTGGTTTGTGCCACTTCTTCCCAATGGATATATGGGTTGGCAAGGGTAGAAGAAACCAGCGCTGTCTGATTGCCGTTTGAAATACCGAAAGGATATACGCTGGTATTGTAGGATGCCAGATAACTGTAGTTCCCGACGCTTGCCTGGCTACCGGTCACACCGTATCCGGCACGTACTTTCAGG
>OHZF01000617.1_pt1 | contig 12708 bp, 8 predicted proteins | sample 1580381 | NCBI WGS metagenome assembly OHZF01 (sample SAMEA3882556, study PRJEB24775) | human gut metagenome | biome: human-associated habitat; feature: intestine environment; material: feces | place: Netherlands | collected 2009/2010 | reverse complement strand
CCGCTTCCTTATCTACAGGGTTCATATCCGGGTGATACTTTTTGGCAAGCACACGGAACGCTTTTTTGATCTCAGCATCTGTTGCCGTTTTACTCACGCCTAAGACTTCATAATAATCTCTCTTATCTGCCATAACGTTTTCCTCTCTCAAACTGCATACAGGGTTTCCGGGAAAACCCCCGGAAACCCCGTTGTATTTTTACTGTTTTGCGATGATTAAACTTCCTTGAAGTCTGCGTCTACGACATCATCATCTGCGGAAGATGCACCTGCCTGTGCGTTGCCGCCCATACCGCTCATATCAGGACCTGCACCAGCTGCTCCCTGCGCTGCCTGAGTCTGCTCATACATCTTTGCAAATACCTTCTGCGCACTCTCTGTCAGTTTTTCCTGCAGGGATTTCAGTTCTGTTACATCAGCGTCTGTCATCTCTTCTGCATTCTGGTGTGCGTCTAAGAATGCTTTTACTGCGTTCATATCAGTCTCTACTGCTGATTTATCAGCCGGATCAAGGTTTGCTCCAACCTGATCTAATGCCTGCTGTGTCTGGAATACGAAGGAATCAGCATCATTTCTTGCATCGATTGCCTCTTTTCTCTTCTTATCCTGTGCTTCGAACTCAGCAGCTTCTTTGACAGCCTTATCGATCTCATCATCAGACATATTAGAACCTGCTGTGATTGTGATGTGCTGTTCTTTTCCGGTTCCTAAATCTTTTGCAGATACATTTACGATACCGTTTGCATCGATATCAAATGTAACTTCGATCTGCGGAACACCACGACGTGCTGGCGGGATACCATCCAGACGGAACTGTCCAAGGGATTTGTTATCTCTTGCAAACTGTCTCTCACCCTGTACAACGTTGATATCTACTGCTGTCTGGTTATCTGCTGCCGTTGAGAAGATCTGGCTCTTCTTGGTAGGAATCGTTGTATTTCTCTCGATCAGTCTTGTTGCGATACCACCCATTGTCTCGATGGAAAGTGAAAGTGGTGTTACATCCAGAAGTAAGATCTCACCTGCACCTGCATCTCCTGCAAGTTTACCACCCTGGATAGATGCACCGATGGCAACACACTCATCCGGGTTCAATGTCTTACTTGGCTCTTTGCCTGTCAACTGTTTTACTTTATCCTGAACAGCCGGGATACGTGTAGAACCACCAACTAATAATACCTGACCAAGATCAGCATTGGTAAGTCCTGCATCTCTCATGGCGTTCTGAACCGGAATAGCTGTTTTTTCAACGAGATCATGTGTCAGTTCGTCGAATTTTGCTCTGGTTAAGTTCATATCAAAGTGTTTCGGTCCCTCAGCAGTTGCTGTGATGAACGGAAGGTTGATATTTGTGGTTGTTGCGGAAGAAAGTTCTTTCTTTGCTTTCTCAGCTGCTTCTTTTAATCTCTGAAGAGCCATCTTATCGGTAGAAAGATCTACACCTTCTGCTTTCTTGAACTCATCGATCATCCACTGTGTAATTCTGTTATCGAAATCATCACCACCAAGATGTGTATCACCATTTGTAGATAATACCTCGATGACACCGTCACCGATCTCAATGATGGAAACATCAAATGTACCACCACCAAGGTCATATACCATGATCTTCTGCTCTTTCTCGTTGTCAAGACCATAAGCTAAAGCTGCTGCTGTCGGCTCGTTGATGATACGTTTTACATCAAGGCCTGCGATTTTACCTGCATCTTTGGTTGCCTGACGCTGTGCATCGTTGAAGTAAGCCGGAACTGTAATAACAGCCTCTGTTACTTTCTCTCCTAAGTATCCTTCTGCATCTGCTTTTAACTTCTGTAAGATCATTGCAGAAATCTGCTGTGGAGAATACTGTTTGTCATCGATTGCTACTTTATAATCAGTACCCATATGTCTCTTGATAGAAGATATGGTTTTTTCTGCGTTTGTAACAGCCTGACGTTTTGCAGGCTCACCAACTAATCTCTCACCTGTTTTTGTAAATGCAACGATAGATGGTGTTGTTCTTGCACCTTCCTGATTTGCGATAACGGTAGGTTTTCCACCTTCCATAACAGCTACACAGCTGTTTGTCGTACCTAAGTCAATACCAATGATTTTACTCATAATGATTTCCTCCTCATCTAATATCTATGGAATAATTAGTTTGCTACTTTTACCATACTGTGTCTTACCACAGTATCTCTGTACATATATCCCTTCTGGAGTTCTTCTGCTACTACATTCTCTCCTAAGGTTTCATCCTCCACATGCATGACTGCATTGTGGAAATTCGGATCAAATTCAGCACCGACCGCCTCGATCGGTTTTACGCCTGCTTCCTCTAATACGGTAAGCATCTGGCGGTAGATCTTATCCATTCCGACAACAAAAGCATCTTCTTTGTTATCTTCCGGAACTGCTGCAAGACCACGCTCAAAGTTATCAATGACCGGCAGGATCTTTTCTACGATTGTTTTTGCTCCCATATCGTACATCTGTGATTTTTCTTTCTCTGTACGCTTACGGAAGTTATCAAACTCTGCCATCTGTCTTTTTACCTTATCGGTAAGCTCCTCGATCTGCTCATCCTTTTCGTCTTTCTTCTTTTTGAAAAAAGATTTCTTTTTATCAGGATCTTCGGAATCCGCTTCGGAAGCTTCTGCATCAGCGTTCTCTGCTGTTTCGGCTGTTTCTTCCGTGGATGTCACGTTTTCATCCTCTTTGGTCTCGGAAGCATTTTCCTCTGTGGAAGATTCCATTGCTTCGTCTAATACCTTTTCATCCATCTCTGACATCTATGAACCACCTTTCTATGTCTGTTCCTTATCCTTGTTTAAAATTCCGTCTAAAGAATTCTTCAAGGTTTTCAGGTTATCCATTACTTTCTCATAATCCATTCGTTTCGGTCCGACAATTCCTATCGTTCCCCGAACACCTTCGCCCAATTCGTATGTTGCTGTCACAACACTGCAGTCCTTCATGGTCTGTATCGGGCTTTCATTTCCTATATAAACCTGAATTCCTGTATTATCATCATCTAACAGGTTTTCAGTTACAAGGCTTGCTAACTGCTGTTTCTCCTCAAATGTGGAGATCAGCTCACTTGCTTTCTCCGAGTCACTTAACTCCGGATATTTAAAGAAATTGGTTGCTCCACTTGTATAAATGCGGATATCTTCATCCTGTCCCATCGTCTCTGCCACGGTATCAAGCACATCACTGATGATATCACTGTGGATGCCCGCCTGCTCTTTTAACTTTGCGATGGTTCCAAGGTTGATCTCCTGTAATGCAAGACCGTTTAAATTCGCATTTAACAGGAAATTCAGTTTTAACATTGTCTCATTGTCGATTGGCTCACTGACCGGAATAATTTTATTCTTGACCAGATTGCCTTCGGTAACGATCGTTGCTAAAATCTGTTCTTCATTCATATTCGATAACTGGATGAACTTTACTTTATTCTTATGAAACGTCGGTGCTGTGACCATCGTCGCATAATTGGTATTGTTCGCCAGTATCTTTGCCACCTGCTGCAGCACCTGATCCACCTTCTCCGTGTGTTCGATGACGAAATTCTTCATCTCATTCACTTCACGGTCTTTCTCTTCCATCAGATGATCCACATAAAAGCGGTATCCTTTGTCGGAAGGGATCCTGCCGGCCGAAGTATGCGGCTGTAAAATGTATCCAAGTTCTTCCAGGTCTGCCATCTCATTACGGATTGTCGCAGAGCTCAGATTCAAATCGGTATACTTGGATATTGTTCGTGATCCAACCGGTTCGCCTGTCTCTAAATAGTTGCGGATGATTGCATCAAGAATTTTCGTTTTTCGTTCGTCTAATTCGAATTCCTCGTCCATTCTCTTCTCCATCTCCATACTCTGTAACTTTCTGTAAGAATCCGGCATCTGCCTCTGATCTCAGTTACCTTTTTCTATCTGTTAGCACTCATTATTATGGAGTGCTAACATCTATGTACTTAAAATAGCACCATCATATTCTTTTGTCAACACTAATTTTTATAATTTCTGCGGTTTTATATTTTTTTTATAATTTTCCTGTTTAGACCTTTTTCTTCTTATATATATGAGGATCAGACCAATCAGAACACTAACCGTAACAACCACCATATAACGTACCAGATGTTTTCCTGCATCCAGTCCCATGCATTCCATGATCTTTTTATACCAGAAATATACCAGCATATGTAAAAGGAAAATTTCCGTCGAGAGCTCACGCATTATTTTTGCGGTCACATCCATTCTCTCACTCACCGGAAAAAAGGCTGCAGCCAGGAAAAGATTTGCAGTGACAAGCGGTGTCATAAGATACATATCATGCGATGACTCGCCGATCTTCTGTGTGATGATCCATTCCTCCAGCATCATCAGCACGAGGAAAAATACCGTGTACCATCCATACGCACTTTTTCGGATCCGGTCTGCCTTCACACGAAAGAGATAGCCCATGGTCACAAACGGGAATCCGAAAAAGAATCCGTTTCTTGCCGTAGCAAATACAGAAAGATACCATTGGATCTCATTCGCAGCCGGTAAAACGGTATCGAATACATGACGGTAAGTATTGTGGAAAACTCCAGTCAGATACAACAGCACAGCCGCTGCCACGATTCCTTTCACATTCCACCGAAAACGTGTTACCAACAGATACAAAAACAGCACCGCTGCAACAGTCGCAAGCAGATACCAGAGCTGTATGTAAGATCCTATCAGGAAAAATCTTCTTGCAAGTTCTAATATGTTTCCGGCAGCACTTCTTTTTTTCTCCCAGAAGCGGTCAATGATCGGTATCAGATATAACAGACTCCACCATACATACATCTTTATAATATGGAAAAGATATTTTTTTACCCTGTCTTTGTCTGTTATTTTTTCTCCGATAAAATAGCCGGTGCACACAAAAAAGAACGGAACTGCCATACGGCAGATCACCTGCTGAAATTCGTGTGAAAATACCGGTGCGATTTCCTCAAACGGAGGAATATGAATGGCAGCAACCAAAAATGCTGCCACAAATTTTGAGAAATCAAGTGCTCTGTATTCCTTTTTTTCCGATAGATATATCGTAGACATCCCAGATCCTTTCCTTATTCTGCTCTATTCCATTTCTTTTTGTTTTTTCCTTCCGTTCCGATACCTGAAAATAACGATCCCGATCACCGACAGGATTCCAAGTCCGCTCAAACCAGCACCTTTTTTTAAATACGGCGTACAGTAATAAAATTCGATCTGATGTGTTCCCTCCGGCACATCAACTGCCATATACATCGTATCCGCCTTTAAAATCTCTGTTTCCACACCATCTATATATGCCCGCCAGCCGCTGCTGTACGGAATTGTCATACAGAGCAGTTTTTCCTGATCTGCCGTAAGGGTACCGGATATGTGATTTGTATCCATGACAACATCTTTTAAAATATCCTGTTTCAGACTTTTCGTCCAACCGGCAATCTGTTTTACCGGCTGGCAGACAATCTGCATCTCATCAAACCGGTAAGTTCCCTTTTCATGAAAGGTCAGTGTGATCTCATCTGCTTTTTCATCACGATATCCGGCATTGATCAGATAGTCATCCACACCACTGTAAAAGTTGTTTTTTCTGGTCAGGAATGTGATCATTTTGGTGATTTTTCCACAGGTCACATCAATGTGCAGACGGCTCTTCGACTGTGTTAACGTCTTTCCCTCCTCCGAAAACTGAAGCCCTTTTAATATGAAGTAAGTTTCACTCTCCGGTATCCCCTCAAAGGAAAGTGTTACTGACGCTTTCTTTTCCGTCGCAGTAAATCCCTGGTCGGTCAGTTCCACATTGTGCATATCTGTGATCATATAAGAAATATCTTCATCCGTAAATTCCGTTTCCGTCTTTGTATCAGCTAACGCAGATGGAATCTTATCATCTTCCACGACAATGCCCTGTAAAAGTGCCTGCTGTTTTTCCGTTACCTCCAGCGCTTCATATGTGCTCCGTGGAATTACCGCATCACTTGCAAAGCCAAGCGGCAGTACCGAATCATTTTCATAGGCATCGCATTTTACCTCATACTGTCCCCCGGCGCCAAGCGTTCCGCGATTGAAGCAGACATTATAACCATATGGGCGCAGTCCGCTGTTCCCGGACGGCACCACATAATAACGCACGCCGGAAAGCACCTCTAACATCGTGCGCGCATCAAATCCGGAATAACAGAAATCCCTGGTCTGATTGATGTACATTTCTCTTTGAAACTGGTTGATATCCGGGTTTGCAAGACTGAAATAATAGGAGGTACCATTGATTCCAAGCTGCATCGCCGTGTTTTTCCACTCCTCAGACTGCAGGGACTCATAGCGGTATGTCGTATCTTTCGCATGATTTTTCACAAGACTACCCGCAGCATCTTTTGTCAGCATGGAAAGTGCCTCCCCCTGCGTGGCAAATTCTTCCACATAACTGCCCGCCTGTGGCGCATATTCTGCCCATCCCTGATAGATCAGTTCAAGCATCACCACCACTAACAATGCCGCCTTAAAAACAAATTTTTCTTTCATCTTTTTCCCGGTTCCGACAATGAGAACTAACAGCACGGAAAATAATAATAATGCCACTAATACATACTGTTTCTGATGCTTTCCAAGCATCTCCAAGCACAGGCAGATATAGGTGATCCCCGCCCAGAACAGTGCAATTTTTTTCTTAAAATGCATCTCCATCATCTGAGGATACATTTTTACCGCGATAAAAGACACAAGCATGGAGTATGCCCACATATAGCGGTTGACCACATAACTGCCTCCATTTAACATTTTTCCGGCAAACGGGAACAACAGCAACAGTGTCATAAGTACAAATCCGGCACGCAGCCCCCTGTTTTTTCTGCCGCCAAAGAGAAGTAACAACACCGCTAAGAGGACGATTCCCGTATATCCAAGTTCACTCCAGTAGGTCGAACCTCCGATCAGAAAGCCATACAGTAATTTCCGGTAATAGGATAACGGATACATTATCGAAAACGTATGCTGCGCTCCTGCCCTTCCCGTAGACAGTGTCATGGCAACAACCGGGAGTAATATGACAGAAACAGATGCCAGTGTCACCAGTGAGTATGCCACAAAACGCCATACCCAGTACCATACCGTCTTTAAAACCGGTTTTCCAAATAACATCAGATAACGAAGCAGAGCATAGATGGCAACAAAGATACAGATCATGTATGTAAAATAAAAACTGCTGACCGTCGCTACCGCAAGCATCCCCATATATAACCATGGTTTCTGTTTTTTATAAATTTTATCCACCCCGACCAGAATCAGCGGCAGGTAGATCATCGGATTTAAAAAATACGGATGCCGCACCGCAATAATAACCCAGAAACAGAAATCGTACACCATTGCTCCAAGCAGTGTAGAATATGGTTTCTGTCCATGGTATCTGCAGTATGCAGAAAACGCGAGACCTGCAAGATATATTCTCACCAGAACCATCGTATTGTAAAAGAGTTCCATATATTTTTCATCCGGCACGAACACCGATAAAAGATTGAGCGGATCGCCAATGACATAATAATGAAGTGTCGTCAATACATCTGATCCAAGTCCAATCCGCATATCCCAGAGAGGGACTGAGATCTTATGTTCCGTGGCCAGCGTATCCAGGATCGATAACAGCCAGGAACGGTAATAAAGCAGCGCATTGAAATGCTGCTGCAAACCGTCCGGAACCCATATAAAACTCTTTTTATTTATGATAAATACGGAGAACACTGCCCCCGCAATGATTGCAAAACAAACGGTATATGCCAGAAAGAACCAGACTTTTTTACTGACATTTTCCTCTTTATTCCTTAGGAATCTCATTTTTTAATCCTCACATACAAAGGGACCAAAGCCCCTCGTCTTTAGTCCCCCCTTTCTCTTACATATGAAATCCATATTTCAAAAAATTGTATAACCTGTCAGTCTGCCACTGAAAATTACGCGCACCAAAACTTGCAAACCCTGCCATCCACACCAGTGTTATAACAAAATACCACGGTTTTTTTCTGACACGATCTTTCATTTTTCCAAATGCATAGACCATGGACTGGTCTTTCTTCGCAAGGAAAAACAGAAAAACAAATGTCGGCATCGCCATAAGCGGCGCTAAGTGCCTTCCCCAGTCAACATGTATCACAAACATCGGTATAAAACAGAGATTTACCAGAGCCGCGTATAAATATGGTGTCTGTATCAATTTTACTTTTTTCTGTTTTAAGTCTGAAAAAACATCTTTCCAGACTAACAGATATAAAATAAGCAGCGGTGACATCAACACAAGAATCAGAAGCAGACGCCTGATGGGATCCTCATTGCCATGGAAAAACACAGATGTCACTTCGTCTAACTGATATTTCATGCTTCCAAAATATTCCAGTTGGATTGCAAAATCTGATACTTCTAAATTGGTGCGGGACTTGATAAAAGCAACCGTATTCTCTACACTGTCAAAATTGATCTTTGTAAAAAACTGGAAATAGACCGCTGCAAAAACCTCGACTGCACCGGACAATACCACCCCAAAAAATTCTTTTTTGTGCAGTTTGTTCTCCGCAAATGCATCATAGCATAGCACCGTGAACGTCAGTGGATAATATAAAAAAGCATACCCCTGATGGATTGCAAGTCCCACGACTCCCAATATCGTAATAAGCATCGCTTTTATAGCAAAATTCTTTAACCGCAGTGCTGCTAACACCGTCAGAAGTGTGATCAAAAGCATATAGACATCCAGCCGTCCCAAATTATCTTCATTCCATACATAGGCAATCGAAAACGGAGCTACCATATACGCTACCACAACTCCATAAATGATATCCCTATGTTCCGGATCTGCTGCCAGCGATAACCGTATCAACTGCCCCAGCACGATCGCCAGCACCAGAATCGTCAACATAATACCGATTCCTACATATTTATATGCCACAGTGACATCCAGATAATCTCCATAAAAGAGTTTATATATACTTCCAATCAAAAGTCTTGAACCATTTCCCATGGAATAATCCATGGCATCCCATGCACTGGACCATGTATCCAGATCTAATGCTCTGGTTGATAAAAAGCGGATCAGAAAAGCAATAAAAATCATCGTTTCATAGGAAACCCGATTCCATATTTTCGCAATCTTATGTGTCATGTAAAACTCCTATTCCTGCATTTTAACCACAATGATGCCATTGATATATTCTACACACCCTTTTAGCGGATAAACAGACATATTTTTATATTCATCTGTTTCCACGATCTCCATCATCTCGTCGTAAGACGCCTGTTCCATCTGGACTCCAAAACAATAATTCCAGATAATAGTGTAATGGTAAGAATCATTCAGAAATGAGTCATTGCTGATTCCCATAATGCTCGGCATCATAATCTGGAGATTCTCTGTTGCACAATTATAATCACCCATGATAACGACCTTATCATGCTGGTTCTGAAACTCATCCATCTGCTCGATACGCTGCAAAACATCCTCTGCGATAGAAATGGATTTATGATAGCTCAGATTCATATTAAAATATGCAATGTTACAGTTAATCACATTATAATACACCAGTCCACAAAGCACAAAAATACCGCATCCCTTCAGTATCTTTGAGATCCAGGTTTTCCAGTCTAACTGCAACAACATAATGATCATAAGCAGATAGATCAGGCAGACAGCCATTTCCATCAGCGTATAATACTGCACGTCCGGTGAAGTAAAGTTGATAAAGTATGCTCCAACCGGGATCAGGCAGACAGCTGCAATGGAGGCTAACATTGACATTTTTTTCTTATAAACCTGATTGCGTACTAAAAGATATATTAAGATCAGTCCGATCAGCAACAATGCCGCTGCATTTAATAAGGAATAAACGTGTTTTTCCACACCATGTTCCATTCCAAGGATCAGCCTGAAATGATACAGTGTCTTTTGCAATGCCGCCTTATACTGCCCTAATGACATGATCCCCAAAGCACCGATTCCCTGATAACCTGGCAGTGTAATATTATAACGGATCAATGTGATCTTTAAAATAACCGCATACAGTACCGCTCCGCCGACCAGCATTCCAAGATATTTTAAATCTTTTCTTACTGCTTCTAAGAAGTCAAGTTTCTCAATGACAAACTGCCGGATAATATAAAGCAATACCAACACGATTGCCACCGTTGCATATGCCTGATAAATCCCCATTGCAAATGCAAGACAGACCATTCCTGCTATCGTTCCCCACTTTTTGACACACCAAGTCAGATAAACTGCAAGCGTAGCCAGCAAAAATGCGAGTAGATACGCATCTGCCGTATACATATAAGCAAAAGAAGACACAACGGTCGGGAAGGACACAAAAATTGCCGCACAAAGCACGATCATTCCCTTATTTTTTATTTCAAACATTTCAGTGAGTAAAATAACAACGATACTGATATAAAAAAGAGAAAATGCACCGTTGACCCACGGAAGATCAAACATCGAAGTAATCAGTCCTGCATACCCTAAGAACCAGCGTCCCAGGGTATAGGTAGAACCGACTCCCGTAAAATTATAAATACTGTCCCATATAGGAAGAAAATTAAAGAAACGATAGGCATGTGCCAAAAGTCCAACGATCCATGTTGTTATAAATCCGACCATCCATTCTTCTTTCAACACAATTTTCTTTTTTCCGATTGTAAATGTTTTCATTATCTCCTACCAATTAAACTTCTCTGCGAAATAAGCATCCAGATCCTCGATCTTAATACGCTCCTGCTCCATGGTATCACGGTCACGAACCGTTACCGCACCGTCATTTTCAGATTCGAAATCGTAAGTTACGCAGAACGGAGTACCGATCTCATCCTGTCTTCTGTAACGTTTTCCGATATTTCCTCTGTCATCAAATTCACAGTTGTATTTGTGTGAAAGCTGTGCAAATACCTTTTCTGCGCCTTCATTTAACTTCTTGGATAATGGAAGCACACCGATCTTAACCGGAGCTAAAGCCGGGTGGAAATGAAGAACTGTTCTCATATCCGGTTTTTCTTCGGTTCCGATATTCTCCTCATCGTAAGCAGCACATAAGAATGCTAAAACAACACGGTCTGCACCGAGTGAAGGCTCGATGACATACGGAAGATATCTTTCATTCTTCTCATCATCAAAATAAGTAAGATCCTGTCCGGATACTTCCTGATGACAGTTAAGGTCATAATCTGTACGGTCAGCAATACCCCATAATTCTCCCCATCCAAATGGGAATAAGAATTCGATATCACTTGTTGCTTTAGAGTAGAAAGATAACTCTTCTTTATCATGATCACGAATTCTTAATTCTTCGTCTTTTAATCCAAGGTCTTTTAACCAGTTTACACAGAAATCCTTCCAGTATGCAAACCATTCTAAGTCTGTATCTGGCTTACAGAAGAATTCTAATTCCATTTGTTCAAATTCTCTTGTTCTAAATGTGAAATTTCCAGGTGTTATTTCATTTCTAAATGCTTTACCTATTTGTGCAATTCCCATTGGTAATTTTTTTCTTGTTGTTCTCATTACATTTTTAAAATTTACAAATATTCCTTGAGCTGTTTCAGGTCTTAAATATATTTCTGCTTTTGCGTCTTCTGTTACACCTTGGAATGTTTTAAACATTAAATTAAATTTACGAATTGATGTAAAATTGTGTTTACCACAGTTTGGACAACAGATATTGTTATCATCTAAAAATTTTATCATTTCTTCATCTGTCATTCCATCTGCAATCATGTCTTTTCCTTGTTCATGTGCCCATTCTTCTATTAATTTGTCTGCTCTATGTCTTGTTTTACATTCTTTACAATCTATAAGTGGATCTGAAAATCCTCCAACATGTCCTGATGCAACCCAGACTAAAGGATTCATTAATATTGCTGCATCTAATCCAACATTATATTTGCTTTCTTGTATGAATTTTTTCCTCCATAATGCTTTTATATTATTTTTTAATTCTACTCCTAAAGGTCCATAATCCCATGTATTTGATAGTCCTCCATAAATTTCTGATCCAGGATATATATATCCTCTTGCTTTACACAAATTTACTATTGTGTCCATTGATTTTACCATTTTTATTCCTCCTTATTTTTTGCTAGTTTTTGTTTTTATACGTAAAAAACTTTCATTCCTAGCAATACTAAAAATATTGCTAGGGACGAAAGTTCTATTTCCGCGTTTCCACCCTAATTCCTAAAACTTTTTATTTAGTTTTAAGCACCTCAATTTATATTACTCCAAAGCTCCCCTTATAACATTTATTACTAATTTTCCACCTTCATTAGCTCTCTATAAATATTTTGTTATAATTTTTCTTTTTCATTGTAATTCTTTATTAAATTAATTCCTATTATATTCTTTTTGAATATAAATGTCAATTATTTACCATTAATTTTTAATAATTCTTCTTTATTTATTTTTATTGTTGTAGGTCTTCCATGTGGACATGTATATGGATTTTTTAATGTTAATAAATTTTGAATTAAATATTCAACTTCTTGTGGTACTAAATCCATATTTGCCTTTACTGCTGCTTTACATGCAACTGTTGCTATAAATTTTTCTTCTTTTTCTTGTTTGGCTGTTCTTGCTACTGTATTTATTTCATCTAGTGTTTCTAAAAATAGGTCTTTGTTGTCTATATTCATACATATTGTTGGTACTCCTGTTAAACGAATTGTGTTTTCTCCAAAT
>OHZF01000616.1_pt1 | contig 12716 bp, 6 predicted proteins | sample 1580381 | NCBI WGS metagenome assembly OHZF01 (sample SAMEA3882556, study PRJEB24775) | human gut metagenome | biome: human-associated habitat; feature: intestine environment; material: feces | place: Netherlands | collected 2009/2010 | reverse complement strand
AAATGCACGATGTGAAAACGTTTTTGATAAAGTGGATCCTTGGGTACAGAGACGTCTCTGTAACGAAGCGCTTCGAAAAGGAGATACTGCGACAGCCTGCAGAGAACTGGATGTCTTGATTGGCTATTTCCGAACGCTCACGGCATGGTGGTATGCAGATCATACACTTGGAGATGCAGACGAAGACAACTGGATTGGATTCACACATTTGAAATCTGTTTCAGATCAGGGGAATCAGATCGTATTAAAGTACGAATATGGTTTGAACACCTACGATGCCGTATTGATTCCACAGAATCGTGGTTTTCGCTTTTATACAAGAGAAAAAGGAGATTTTGACAGCGAAGCAGTTTCGTATACATTTTCAGAAATAGAGGGAGAATATCAGATCAAAACAGCACATTCTGTGATTGTGATTACAGCGGGAGAAGATTGGAAGATCTGTGCAGATGAAAAATTTGTATTAGATGCAGATAACTTCAAGCTCTATGATTATGCAGGAAGCAAAGGATTCGATGTATGCCAACCGCTTCAGGAAAGAGAAATGGTGTATGGATTCGGTGAACGCTTTGATGCTATAAACCAGAGAGGTCGGGTACTTTCTTTGTGGCAAAGAGATGCATTTGAAGGTTGTAATTGTTCTATTGGAAATCAGTCATACAAAAACGTATCATTTTTACACTCTACAAAAGGTTATTCTTTGTTTATTAACAGTTTTTACAGAATTAGAGCAGATATTGGAAGAGTCAGCAAAGGGCTTCGAATCACAACAGCAGGACCCAAAGCAGATATTTATGTTTTTACGGGAAGCGTCTTAGAAAACATGGAGGAATATACAGCCTTAACCGGAAAACCGTTGCTTCCGCCTGCGTGGGTGTTTGAACCGTGGGCGGCGGTGGGGTAGGCAGATGGATGGACGGACCGACGCACGATGTAATCCAGGAGATGGAAGGTGTTGTGCGGAAGTTTAAAAATCTTGATATTCCACATTCCGGCCTGTATGCAGAGGGTGCTGGTTGGAAATGGGAAGACCATTACAACAAAGAAGAAATTTATAAGATTGCTACGTTTACAAAACAACAGAAGATGCGGGTTTTTTCCTGGCAATTTTCACATCTGGATATGGAGCAGGCAAAGGAACTTCTGCCGAATTGTGCGGAAGAAGATCTGCCAATTACAAGAACGCCGGATTATCATGGAGAAAAAGTTCTTCCATGTGCTATTGATTTTTCACATCCAAGAGCAGAGGAACTTCTGGAAAATCAATGGCATGATCGAATGGATGCAGGTTTTGATGGAACTATGGTGGATTTTGGAGAAATTATTCCAGATGAAGCAGTGTTTTACGATGGTCGTACGGGAGATGAAATGCACAACGCTTACGCGCTGGATTATACAAAAGCGTATCGAAAACTCTTTGAAAAATATAAAGGAGAAGATCACGTGCTGTTTTCAAGATCTGCGGCAGCGGGTGTTCAAAAGTATTCCTGCCAGTTTGGTGGAGACCAGCTTTCAAGCTTTAGAGGCCTGACTTATGCAATGAATGGAGGTCTGACACTGGCGGCTTCCGGTTTTCCATTCTGGGGTGTTGATGCAGGAGGTTATTCAGGATTTGCAGACGAAGAAACGTATCTCCGTTGGACGGAATTTGCAGCCTTCTCACCGATTATGCGTTTCCATGGAGTGACCCCAAGAGAGCCGTGGGTTTACAGTCGATATGCAGTGTCTGTTTATAAATTTTATGCATGGCTAAGAGAAAATCTTCTGAAATATTCGGTTCATACAGCGGAAGAGGCACATAAAACAGGCATACCAATGATGAGACCGTTGCCAATGGTATTTCCTAAGGATAAAGAGGCTGTCTATTGGGAAGATGAATATTTTTATGGTTCAGATCTGTTAGTTGCTCCGGTTCATCAAGAAGGGGAAAAGAGGAGAATTTATTTCCCATCAGGAAGATGGATCAATTTATTGGATTTCAGAAAGATGGTTGGTGGAAACCGAATTTTTCAGGTGGATGTTCCAATTGACAAAATTCCTGTTTATATTCGGGAAGGAGCGTGCATTCTGTCTGTTATGAATGGAGAATTGCAGCTTGGACAAAGCATGACATATGAAAAAAAGAATACAGTTCTTATGAGCCGAGCTTTAAATGAAACTTCAGGCAAACGGTATGCAGATGAAAAAGAAATTGAATACAATATTTTGGGCCAAACGGGTGAAGATTTCTTTATGCTTCGCCATGCATCTGAGACAGAATTTATTGTTCTCCTTGGTTTTGACAGAAAGCCAGAAAGTCTGGAGTTGAATGGGATTTCTCTTCCAGAAGGTGCATCCTTGAATGCGTTGAATTATGGTTCCGGTTGGTATTGGAGAGAGGATACAGCAGTTATTGTCAGTGTTCCGAAATTGGAAAAAACAGAAATTCATGTAGTTTACAAAGAACAATAGTATCAAAATGACGAAGTGATCTCCGCGAAGATTCTTGAGAGAAAGTCCCGTCTTCGGTTTAATTTCGAAGAGGGGACTTTTTCAAAAACAAACGAAACATTTCATGGAAAGAGAGGGTGGAAGATGGAAAATACAGGGTTTTATGTAATACCTAATAAAACGCAGTATGAAATTGGGGAAAGAGTCTATCTGGAAATAAGAAAAACAGGGCCGACGAAAGCAAATCACGTGAAAGTTTCGTTGTTTACGTATCAGGGAGAAAATCTGAAAATGGAATGTACCCTGGAACAAGGAGTGTATATTCCACTTGCGGAAAGCATTTCAGAAAAAACGGGTGGATATCTGGTAAAAATAGAATTTTTTCAAAAGACTGAAAAACTAGGGAGCTGTTACACGGCATTTGATGTTGTGAATTGCTGGACAGAAGCTCCAAGATATGGATTTCTTAGCAGTTTTTCTGAGGAAGATAAACAAAAAGAAGAGTATCAGGAATTTTTCAGGGAAATGCACTTGAATGTGATTCAGTTTTATGACTGGATGTACCACCATGATGAGTTTTATCCGGAGAGTGATATTTATACAGATATCATGGGAAGAAAAGGTTCGATGACTGCTGTTGCGAAAAAAATCGAAGGAGTGCACGCTTGCGGTGCCAAGGCAATAGCATATGGCGCTGTTTACGGTGCAGAATCATTTCAGGAAGAACATCCGGAATGCAGCTATCGGTACGATAATGGAGAACCAATGATTTTCATTGACAAAATATGGTTGATGGATATTCACAGGGGAACGGCGTGGAGAAAACGGATTTTACAGGAATATGGAAAAGCGCTGGAAAAAGGTTTTGATGGCGTACATATGGATCAATACGGAGATCCGAAAGAGGCATTAATTCTGGAAAATGGAAAATATGTCATTCGAGATCTGGCGGATGATTTTGGCGATTTAATCAATGAAACAAAAGAAAAATACCCGGAAAAACAGTTCATTTTTAATGCAGTAAATAACTGGCCGGTAGATTCGGTAAAAAAGAGTCGCGAAGATTGTGTTTATATAGAAGTCTGGTCGCCAAATGATACTTATAGAGATCTATATCGTTTGATTGCGCATGCTCGGGGAACAAAGGATGAAAAGAGGGTGATTCTGGCAGCATATTTGAATCCGTTTAAAATAGAGCCAGAAAGGAATTTGAATGGATCTACAGCGCAGCTTGCAATGGCAACAATTTTCGCTTCTGGCGGATACCATCTTCTATTGGGCGAGGAAGGAAGTGTTCTGACAGAGGCATATTATCCGGACAACTGCAGAATTGGGGAACATTCGTTCCGAAAAACATTGAAAAAATATTATGATTTTATTACCGCGTACGGCGGACTTTTATTTCCGGAAAGTTGGACGGATCTGACGATGCAGTATGCAGGAGGAATCAACTCAGAATTTATATTCGAAAATGTTGATTGGTCGCCGTATCCGGAAGCAGGAAAGGTATGGATTCAAATTTATAAGAGAGGACGAGAATTTTCAATACGATGTGTGAATTTTACGGGAATTTCGGACATGAACTGGAATAGAACACATGAGGAATTCCCACAGCGTGTAGAAAAGATAAAAGTGAAGGCAAAACTTCCGGGAGAAAAGAAACAAATATACGTTGTGACACCGGACGGTGAAATTCAGGAGCCAGAAGAAGTGTATTATAAAGTAAAACTAGGGGATGATCAAAGACAGGAAATTATATTTGAATTGGACAAATTATTGGTGTTTTCTGTTATATATCTGCGTTTGGAATAGGATTCTGAGCGTAGGTAAAAAAAACAGGAGGGTTTTTACATGAGATTGAAATTAGATAAAAGAACAGGACCCCTTTACTGGTGTACCTATGAGAAACAGTTTACTGAAAATACTTTTATGCCAGAAGAACGGTTCAAAGAAAATATTGATTGGGTAGCAAAGGAATTTGTTCCATATGGATACGAGATGGTATGCACAGATGGATGGATCGAGGATTCTTTCTGCATCAATGAAAATGGATATTTAACTCGTCATCATGATTCATGGAAACATGATTGGAAATATTGGGCAGACTATCTGAATGAGAGAGGAATGGCTCTCGGCGTTTACTACAATCCGACCTGGATCAGCCCGGCAGCGGTAAAGAACAAAGAAATTTTGGTCAAAGGAACAAATATTCCGGTGCGGGAAATTACAGATTTGTCGTATGTTTATAATGGAGAAAATGAGAAAAAAATAACGGGGGATCGTTTTTCTTATCCAAATGGAGAAGATCGAGCATTGTATTGGGTGGATGTAGATCGTTCTGGAGCAAAAGAGTATGTGCAAGGATATGTAAAGTATTTTATTGACTGCCATGTAGCTTTTTTACGAATTGATTTTCTTTCCTGGTACGAAGATGGAATGGATAAAGGAAAGCAGATTGGCAGAAATCATGGATCAGCAAATTACCGAAAAGTTCTCGAATGGATCAAGGAAGCAGCAGGGGATCAGATAATGATCAGTCTTGTTATGCCGCATTTGAAAAACAATGGTGAGAATGAGTTTGGCATGGGACAGATGGCGCGTATTAACGAAGACTCCGGTACGGGAGGCTGGGATACTTTTAGTGATCGAAACAGAGGACTGCATTTTGATTATTGGTCTCAGTGTACGACAGCTTTTGAAGGCCTGATTTACTGGTCAAAAATTTTTGCTGACCACAACATGATCATGGATGCGGATATGCTTCGCCTGAATACCTTTGCAAATGATGAGGAGTGCAAATCGGCTGTATCGCTGGAACTGATTGCGGGAGCGCCGCTGGATATCGCAGATCAGTATGATACGATCAAAGATCGGGCATGGATTTATCAGAATGAGGAACTTCTTGCGTTGAATAAAAAAGAAATTTTATCCTTCCCATTGTCAACGGATACCAAAAATCCGGACAGTACCATCTGGATTGGAAAAGAAGCAACAGGAGAGATCATTCTTTCCGTATTTAATAGAGATGCAGAAGAAAAAGAAGTAGAGATTGATTTTAAACAAGTGTTGTTGTGCAGAGCTGCCAGTGTCAGGGATCTTTGGATGCATGAAGATCTCGGAGAAATGAAGAGCTTTCATACCATGCTTCCGCCACATGGATGCCGGGTACTGAAACTTTCGGAAAGGAGTTAGTATGAATCTGGCTGCTTTTTATCACAGTGGGATGTACCCGGAAATTTACGCACCGGATCGGTTTCATCTGAGATTTTCTTTCCGGGCCGCAAGTGGGGACATAGAAACGTGTACCTTGGTTTATTTTCATAAAAATCACAGAGACGAAACAACGAAAGAAGAAAGGATGTTAGAGCGGTATCATTTAGGACCATCGGTTGTCTATGTGGCAGTGGTTTCTTTTCAAAAGCCGGCGAGATATCTTCAGTATTATTTTCGAGTGACGGGAAAAGACGGGGATACGCGCTGGTATAATGCGTGGGGCACAGTCGAAAAATGTCCGGATTCTGGTTTTTTCGAATATGCATATGCCAATAAGTGTTTTGTGGAGTATATGCCACCTAAATGGAGTCAGGGAACGATTTACTATCAGATATTTCCAGAGCGTTTCCGCAAAGAAAATCCGTTTTATGCGCCGGAGAACTGTGTGGCGTGGGGAAGTAAACCGACAGCTTTCAACTTTATGGGTGGAAATTTGAATGGAATCCGAAAATCGCTTAGCTATCTGGCAGAGCTTGGAGTGGAATGTATTTATTTGAACCCAGTGTTTGCGTCTCCCTCAAACCATAAATATGACACGACGGACTATTATAAAGTAGATCCTCATTTTGGAAGCAATGAGGATTTGCGAATTTTGGTCAAAGAAGCACATGAAAAACATATAAGGGTTATTTTAGACGCTGTGTTTAATCATACTGGAACAGAATTTTTTGCATTTGCTGATCTTTTAAAAAATCAGGAAAAATCAGAGTATCAGAGTTGGTATCATATTACTTGTTTTCCAGTAAGGGAAGAGGCGGACTGTTATGAATGTTTTTTTGGGTTTGCGGGCATGCCAAAACTGAATACAGGAAACGAGAAGGTACAGGAGTATTTTTTAAATGTACTGGAATATTGGGTACGGAAAGTACAGGTAGATGGATATCGTTTTGATGTGATTGATGAAATTGATGAGAATTTTGTTCTCAAAATCAGAGATCGACTCAAACGCTTGAACCCGGAACTTGTTCTGATTGGTGAAACATGGGCAGAGGGAAAACGACTGCTGAACGGATGTGAAATGGACAGTATTATGAATTATTCTTTCCGCCAGGCAATGCTGGACTTTTTTGCAGAACGGAGTATTAACGCCGAAACATTTGGCCATCGGTTGGAAACTGCATTGTCGCGACATCCTGATGAAACTAATATGGCTATGTTTAATGCATTGGACACACATGATACCAAGCGTTTTATCAACAGTTGTAGTCATCGGTTAGATTCCTTTAAACTTGGTGTTGTTGTGCAGATGATGTTTCCGGGTTCGCCGTCCATTTATTATGGGGACGAAGCAGGAATTGACGGAGAAAATGATCCGGACTGTCGAAAGTGTATGACGTGGCAAGAAAATCCGGGAGAAAAAGAGAGTTTCCGTTTTTATCAGAGACTGATTCAGTTTCGAAAAAAACATTCTGCCATACGAAACGGTTCGTTTACAACAGTTTTGGCAGATGGACGCGTATATGGTTTTGCGCGTGAAAATGAAACGGAGATAATAGAAATTTTTGTAAATGACAGTGATGACACAGTAGAGATTACAGTCGAAAACGCTAGATCAATTTTGATTTCAAAGGGAAATTTTTACATTGTGTGCAGAAAAAATGGAGAAATAATAGAAGAAATCTGCAGTTGAAAAAACTGCGGGAAAGGAGTTCTTTATGGGAAAACTGAAATTTGGGGTTTCATCAATTATTCTGGGAAAAGAACAGAAAACGGAGAATCTGAAATATGATTCTGTGGAGTGGGGAGAAGCGACTACGATACGGGATTTTTTCCGCGCGGGAGGAAATCCGTCTCCAGTTACACCAACAAGATGTAAACTTCTGTATACAGCAGAAAAGCTGTTTGTTTTGTTTGAAAACATGGAAGAAAAAAATCATCATATCTTGAAAGAAGAAAATACCGTTACAGAGCTAACAGTAAAACGAAAAGATCAAGTAGAAGTTGCACTTTCAGGAAGAGAGTTTTCAAGAAGGGATTTTGCAGTTTTCACAGCAAAACGGGATGGCAGTAGCAGTGCTTTTGTAGAAAAAGGAATGACATATCTTAGCGGAGATCAGGCATATCTGGGAGAGGGAAAAGACCAGGGAGAAAAAACGGCAATTTCGAAAGAGCAGTATTCTGTAACAGTAGATATTCTGCAGGACAGATGGTACGCTTTATTTGCAATACCGTGGATGCTTTTTGGTGGAAAGCCGGAGAAAGAGGAGGCTTTTGATCTTCAAGTCTATCGAAAAAAACATCAGTCAAGTGAAATTCTCTGCCCAACACCATTAGATCTGAATGTGAATTATTCGGATCGATTTGAATATGATCCAGAGACTTTTCTTGAGGTATCTTTTGGAGAAAAGGGGGAAACAAAAACGGAGAACGGCATTGTATTTGTCATGCCGTCCGGAATTTGCCACTGGCAGAGACCAGGAGTGTTGGAAAAAACTAGTACGGAAGAACGAAAGGAAATTTATCAGCTACAAAAGAGTGCAGAACCAACAACGAGAGAAAATCTGATAGATAGAATCCGAATTGCACAGCGCTGGCAGGACAGTCTGACATTGGAAGGTTTTGACTTTTTCTTTAACCAGGAAGTTGCAAATCCATGGAAGCTGATGGATCCATGGGTAGAAAAGCGTTTAGTGAATGAGCGGTTAAGAGAAAACCGATGGGAGGAAGCAGCTGCTGAGCTGGATCGTTATCTCACGTTTTTAAGAACTTGCAGTGCATGGTGGTATGCGGATCACAGCTTTGGAAACCAGGATCTGGAAAAATGGACATCATGTAGTGAAATTAGACATGTTCTGGAAACGAAAGATCATGTAACGATTTGTGTTGAATCAAAAGAGAGAACATGGGAGCTCATGATTTATCCTGTAGTCGGTGGTTTTCGAATGATCGCTGGAAAGAAAGGCTTCTTTGATGGAAAGCCGGAAGCATTTTCTATGGAAGAATCCGAGCATGCATATATAATCAGAAGTAAAGAGCATGAGATGATACTCCAGAAAGAAACACTGGAAATTTCTATTGATAGAAAAGCAATCACAAATCTGAAAAATATTTCGTTTATATTTGAAAAGGAAAGTGTTTCGGCTTCGCGAATTCAATTTTCAATTCATGAAAACAGCGCCATTTATGGATTTGGAGAGCGTTTTGACAGCGTGAATCAGTATGGAAAAACCGTTGCGCTGTGGCAGAGAGATGCTTGTGAGGGATGTCTTGCATCCATTGGAAATCAGGCGTATAAAAATATTCCGTTGGTACATACAAGTGACGGTTTCAGCTTTTTTGCAAATACTTCGTATCGGATGCGGATGGATGTGGGAGATGCTGTGCAAGACTATCTTTCGGTGGAAGCACTTGGAGATGTTTTTGATTTTTATATTTGGAGCGGAACACCACGTGAGGCGATGACTGCTTACGGAACGCTCACAGGGCTTCCGATTTTCCCACCGGAATGGGTATTTGAACCATGGGCTGGCGGTGGCGGCGGAAGATGGAGAAACGGTCCGTTACAGGATATTGCGCTGGAGCAGATGGCGGCAATGAAAAAATTCCATGAACTCGATATTCCGCATTCCGGCTTTTATGCAGAAGGAGCAGGAGCTACCTTTTATGGAGAATATAAAAAAGAGGAATTATACAAAGTTGTATCGTTTGGAGAACGTCATGGATTCAAGGTGTTTTCCTGGCAGTTCCCTAATATGACGCAGGAATTGGCGCAGGAATTGTTGCCGGAATGCCCGAAGGAGGAGCTTCCGATTACGAGAAATAAAAATGATGAGGAAGAAAAACTTCCGGTGTATATCGATTTCTCCCATCCGCGTGCGAAAGAGCTTCTGGCAGCACAGTGGAAGGATCGTATGGATGCAGGTATTCGTGGAAGTATGGTTGACTTTGGAGATGTTGTACCGGACGAGGCAGTTTTTTATGATGGAAGACGCGGCGATGAGATGCATAACGCGTATGCCTATCAGTATGCGAAAAATTATAGAGAGTTATTTGAACAAAAATATGGAGATGACCATGTTCTTTATACAAGAGGCGCTGCACCCGGATCTCAACACTTTGCGTGTCAGTTCGGCGGGGATCAGCTGACCAGTTTCCAGGGACTGAAATATGCGATTGCAGGAGGCCTTTCTGCAGCTGCTTCTGGACTTCCATTCTGGGGTGTTGATGCGGGAGGTTATGATGGATTCCCAGATCAGGAAACATATCTCCGGTGGACAGAGTATGCTGCATTTTGTCCATTGATGCGTTTCCATGGAACGGAGCCGAGAGAGCCGTGGGAATACGATGCTTTTACAGTGAAAGTTTATCGTTATTATACGTGGCTGCGGGAAAATCTTCGTCCATATATTGTAAGTGTAGCAGCAGAAGCTCACAAACTGGGAATACCGATGATGCGTCCGCTTGCGATGATGTATCCAGAAGATCAGGAAGCAACAAAGGTGTGGGACGAATATCTTTTCGGAGAAGATCTTCTGGTTGCGCCGGTTTCTGATGAAACAGAAGAGCGGGAAATCTATTTTCCTGAGGGACGGTGGATTAGTCTGTGGAATTTAAATGATGAAATTTCCGGTCCGGTGCAGAGGAGCGTTGAGGTGCCAATTGATAAAATACCGGTGTACATTCGAGAAGGAAGTTTTCTTCCACTTCGACTGAATGAAAGTCTGAAACTTGGAGAAAGTATGAGCGAATCGGAAACCGAAATGATTTTGGCCGTGGTGCCGCAGAATGACAGTATCGTAAAAGAAACATTGTATGAGAGATCCGGTGCCAAAACATGTTGTGGCATGGAAAAAAATGGCGAAACTATACAGCTCCAAATTTCAGGAAGAACAGCAGAGCTTTATGTAATGCTGGCGGGAATTCATTGGAAAAATACAGAAGCTATCGTAAACGGAAGAACATTAACAAAAGTGACTGCGAGAGAAGGTCTGTATTTTACGGAAGGTTATCTGGAGTTGGAAGAGGGTATCTTGGTGAAGATTAATCCATCTGCCGAATCGGTGATAAAAATACAAAAAAAATAAGATAAATATTAAGGAAAATCTGATAAACAGTAGAATGAGAACAGAACATATAAGTCGCGATTTGAAATCGCCCCCCTTTTGTTTGGGATACATCAAGCCTTTTTCAGACACGCTCTAATGAAAAGCAAATTTTAAATTGTAAAAAGTAACAGGTTTTTCCAAGGTATCTTAATAATTATGAAAAGGGCTGAACAGTTGATATGCTCCCTTCTAGGTAGACAAGTGAAATAATAAAAACTTGTCACTTAGGAGGGAGCATATTTTATGTCTAAAAGAAAAGTATCTGTTGAGGATAAGATATATGCTGTAAATCTATATCTGGATGGAAAAGAAAGCCAACGGCGAATTGCCGATATGTTTGATGTAAGTCTCGCATCTGTCCAACAATGGATTCGAAACTATGAATCTATGGGAGCAAATGCATTCACATTGAAAGGAAATAAAAAATATTCCAAAGAATTGAAACAACAAGCAGTCTTAGATTATTTAGCAGGCTATGGTTCTCAAGATGATATTTGCAAAAAATACGGGATCCGTTCAAAAGGTAAGTTACAAACTTGGATAAAGAAGTATAATGGTCATGAAGAATTAAAATCTTCTGGAACAGGAGAAAGCATTGTCATGACCAAAGGAAGAAAAACCACTTTTGAAGAACGAGTTGAAATAGTAGCCACAAGTCTTGGAACCCGCTAAACAAGCGGATTCCGAGACTTTTTCTTTTGCACTGCTACTAATTTGCTACTAATAGCAACTACTCTGTATCACATCGTTTCGGTGGCAAATCAGTGTAGGTTTGTGTTAAATTATCTTTCTTTGAGGCATCTGTATGATTTTGGCAGATGTCTTTTTTTCTGTTAATGGTGCTGGACCATATGGAAGATTTACTGCTATAGCATTTGTTGTGGAAGTATCTGTATCAGATACTTCTGTATGGTTGTAAGATATTCCGGCTGCTTCAAGTAATGGATTTCCATCTGGTGGTTCTGGTGTTGGTGTAACACTTGCTGCAGCTGCCAGTTGCTCCAGATTGTTCACAAGCTCCTGTTGTTTATGTGGAAACAGATGGGAGTATGTGTTCAGCGTTGTGGATACTTTCTCGTGTCCAAGCCTGTCTGCAAGGATTAATGCATCACAGCCCTGATTTATGAGAAGGCTGGCGTGTGAGTGACGGATGTCATGGATTCGTATCTTTTTCACGCCTGTGTTTTTGCAGCCTCTTATCATTTCGTGTGAGAGATAGGATTTTGTTATAGGGAACAGTCTTTCATCGGGAGTAATCATATATCTGGTTGAGATAAATTCCCTTAGCTCGTCACAGAGAAAGTCTGGAATCGGAACTTTTCGTTTGCTCTTTCTCGTTTTGGGAGTTGTGATGACATCCTTGCCCTGAAGCCTCTGATAAGTCTTGTTAATATCAATAAGCTTGTTATCAAAGTCGATATCAGCAGATGTCAGTGCTAACAGCTCGCCTTCTCGTATACCTGTCCAATACAGGACTTCAAAGCAGAGATATGAAAGTGGCTTATCCCTTCGCGGAATGAGATATACTCATCATAAGTCCAGTAGTCCATTTCATCAGCTTTTGCCTGACCAATGCTTCCTGCCTTGCCACATGGATTCGTGTTAAGGTCATAAAAGCGTTTGGCATAATTGATGAGACATGTAAGCTGATTGTTAATTGTCTTAAGATAAGTTTTCGAGTATCCTTTAGGCGAATTCATTAGCTGATTCTGCCACCGCCTCACATCTGATGCCTTTATTTCATTGACAGGCTTCTTGCCAAAGAATGGGAGAATGTGAGTCCTGTAAATGTTTTTCTTGGTCAGAATCGTGGAAGGCTTCAATCTTGCTGTCATATCTTCCATATAAAGTTCGTAGAGATTCTGCAGAGTCATATCTGGGTTAGCAGATTGCTTTTCCAAGAAATCCCTTTCAAATGCCAAGGCTTCCTTTTTGGTGGCGAAACCTCTTTTCCACTTTTGCTGTTTG
>OHZF01000614.1_pt1 | contig 12726 bp, 9 predicted proteins | sample 1580381 | NCBI WGS metagenome assembly OHZF01 (sample SAMEA3882556, study PRJEB24775) | human gut metagenome | biome: human-associated habitat; feature: intestine environment; material: feces | place: Netherlands | collected 2009/2010 | reverse complement strand
GGCAGTGGCATTGTCTGTGTTGCCTATGATGCACAAGGCACTCGTGATGGGCGCGGCACCTGTGACATTTATGTGGCAGTTTCATTGATGGGCAGGGAAAATCTGTTCGTGAGCCACGACTATGGTGAAAGTTGGCAGCCGGTCGGGGGACAGCCGGTGCAGTATCGCCCCACGCATATGGTCTTGACCGGTGACGGGCAATTGGTTCTGACGTATGGAGATACTCCCGGTCCAAGCCAGATGGGGGATGGAGGCGTATGGAAATACGATACCCGTAAAGGCAAATGGACAGACATTTCTCCCGTCAGACTGCCAGGTGGCGAAAAGGCAGGATTTGGCTATGCAGCCGTATCTGTAGATTCTCGTAATCCGAAGCATCTGATTGCCAGTACACACAGTCTGGGGGGCAAGCACGGTTATAAAAGTGATGAGATGTTCCGTACGACTGACGGTGGCAAGAGCTGGAAACCGATTTTCAAGACGGGATATGAGTATGATTATTCTAAGGCTCCCTATACAAAAGTAGCCCCTCTGCACTGGATGTTCGATATTGAGATAGACCCTGCCGACGCCGAACATGCCATGTTTACCACCGGTTTCGGTGGTTGGGAAACTTTTAATCTCTCTGCCGTGGAACGTGGGGAACCGGTGAAATGGAGTATCATGTCTGCCGGTATCGAAGAGACCGTGCCCCTCGAACTCTATGCTCCCGAAAAAGGGGCGCGTCTGATTTCCGGTATCGGTGATTATGGTGGCTTTACGCATTTCGACCTCAATCGGCCCGACCCGTTGGGCAGCCATACCAATCCTCATTTCGGGAATACGAATGGAGTGACGGGTGCCTGGCTGAAGCAGGATTTGATAGTTAGGGTTGGTACACTGTTCGGCCATCAGCCGGGTGCAAAGACTATTTCATATTCAGAAGATGGAGGCAGGCACTGGACTATGTGTGCCACTGTTCCGACTGAAAAATCTCGTAATGGGCATATCGCCGTGGCAGCAGACGGCTCTTCTTGGATTTGGACACCCGACCGCTCGGAGGCTTATCTGACTCGTGATAAAGGGGCTTCTTGGCAATCTTGTCGTGGTTTGCCTAAGAATATCCGCGTCATTGCAGACAAGGTGAACCCCCAACGTTTTTATGCTGTAGATGCTGTGGCCGAAATATTGTATAGCAGCGAGGATGGTGGGGCGACTTTTCATGCCGACACATTGAATTTAACTGTTAAACGGTTCCAACGGGGTAATGCCGGTGCCGCCGTACGAAGAGGAGATCCGCGTGGAGGGCAAGACCGTATCTACGCTACTCCCGGTCATGAAAAAGATTTGTGGATTGCAGCTTATGATGGTTTGTACCGCTCTGCTGCTTCAGAAAAATTTGATTTCCGAGCTTTGGATAAGGTACGTACCATCTATGCTTTTGGTTTTGGCAAGGCAAAGCCAGGCAATGATTATCCTGCCATCTACCTGATAGGCGTAGTCAACGGGCAATATGGTTTCTTCCGTTCTGACGATGCGGCGAACTCTTGGGTATGTATCAACGATGATGCCCATCAATATGGCCTGGTATTGCATATCTGCGGTGATATGCAGGAATATGGGCGGGTTTATATAGGGACACATGGCCGGGGAATTGTGACGGGAGTACCTGCGTCATAACTTTTCCATGCTGCTTTCCTAATCTCTCCGTATCTACTTCTCATCCAGTCCGTACATCTTCCGCTTCTATAGGAGCGAGGATGATACGGACTTTTCGTTATATATAAATTTGCAGGCAAAGATAAGTATTTGTAATTTTGTCCCCTCAGATTGATTTATTGTATTCTTGGATACCCCCCATATCCCTTGGTTGACTTGGCAGAACACGCTGTTTGGAGAATTGATTCAGAAACTGGTGAATGAAGGGAAGATAGACTTGCTGAACAGTATTGAATGAAGAAGAAAGTAGAAATATAAAAAACACTGTATTGACGATGAAACGAATTGCTTTTTTGGATTATGTGCGCGTGTTTGCGTGCTTCTTGGTCATGTTGGTCCATGCCAGCGAGAATTTTTATGGAGCCGCCGGCTCTACGGACATGGCAGGACCGCAGTCTTTCCTTCAGAATGAGGCCGATAGGTTGTGGGTATCAGTTTACGATGGCTTCTCCCGTATGTCTGTGCCTCTGTTTATGATTGTTTCGGCTTACCTGCTTGCACCGATGAAGAAAGGGCAGAGCTGTTGGCAGTTTTATCGCAAACGTTTCCTGCGCATCATGCCGCCGTTCGTCTTTTTCATGGTGCTGTATAGCACGTTGCCCATGTTGTGGGGACAGATGGACGGCGAACAATCTCTGAACGACCTTTCACGTATCTGGCTGAACTTTCCTGCGCTTGCCGGGCACTTCTGGTTCATGTATCCGTTGATAGGTCTTTATCTGTTCATCCCGGTCATCTCACCGTGGCTGGAGAAGGTTTCGGCCAAAGAAGAACGTTTCTTCATCGGACTGTTTCTGATTTCTACTTGTATACCTTTCCTCAACCGTTGGTTTGGTGAGGTATGGGGACAGTGTTTCTGGAACGAATATCACATGTTATGGTATTTTTCGGGTTATTTGGGCTACCTTGTGCTGGCACATTATATCCGCGTGCATCTTACTTGGGGGCGCTCCTTGCGTCTGCGGGTCGGTTTCCTGCTTATGCTGGTCGGCGCGGCGGCTACCATATGGTCGTTCTATGTCCAGGCTGTTCCGGGAGTGGTTCATTCTACGCCGGTCATTGAGGTGGGATGGGCTTTCTGCACCCTTAATTGCGTGGCGTTGACTGCAGGCACATTTTTGTTGTTCGGCTGTATCAGCATTCCGCAGCCTCCGCGCATCATTGCCGAAATGTCTAAACTCAGCTACGGCATGTTCCTTATGCACATTTTCTGGCTTGGCTTGTGGGTATTGGTGTTTAAGTCTACATTGGGATTACCCACTGTGGCTGCCATTCCGGTAATAGCGGTATGTACATTTATCAGTTGTTTCGTGGTAACCAAGCTCATCTCGTTGATACCGGGCAGTAAGTGGATTATCGGGTAAGCTCCTTGCGTTCGCTTTCCCGTTGAAGGCTCGGGAGCTGTCAATTGCCTGCTGCTAACCTCACTGTAGTAGGGGTGTAGCATCAGTGCAAAATGGCTACATTTTTTTGCACTGATTATCTGTTGATTCATAAATGGTTATGCTAAGAGGAAAGGAGGTATAATCAAAGACAGATGCGTAATTGATAAGAAAATACCGGAACACCTATGAGGTGCGGTAGTGCGAAGGAAAGAGGTCTTACCGGAAAAGCCGATGAATAGAAAGATTGAGGAAGAAGGTGAAGGCGGTGGAGGATGAAAATACTCTCTCTTTAGCTGAAAAGCTGTGTATTCTGCTTGAAAACGTGTACTTTTGCAGATTATATGAATGAATGGCAGAATATGAACAAATCCGAAAAGCGAGTATTAGTGGGAATGAGCGGAGGTATAGACAGTACCGCCACTTGCCTGATGTTGAGGGAACAGGGCTATGAGATAGTCGGCCTCACCATGTGGGTGTGGGGAGACGAACCGGTGGAAGCCCGCAACCTTGCCGACAGTATGGGAATCGAGCACCATGTGGCAGATGAGCGTGAGGCTTTCCGGCAGATTATCGTTCAAAACTTTATCGATGAATATCGTCGGGGGCGTACTCCCAATCCTTGTGTGATGTGCAACCCGTTATTCAAGTTCCGTATCCTGACGGAGTGGGCCGACAGGCTGGGATGTGCATTCATTGCTACCGGACACTACACCCGTCTGGAGGAACGGAACGGGAAGGTTTACATTGTTGCCGGGGATGATGATAAGAAAGACCAGTCCTATTTCCTTTGGCGACTGGGGCAGGAGGTGTTGAAGCGATGTATCTTCCCGTTGGGAGCCTTCACCAAGATGCAGGTTCGCGAGTATCTTCGTGATAAAGGATATACGCTTAAGGCGGAAGAAGGGGAAAGCATGGAAGTCTGCTTCATCAAGGGCGACTACCGCGACTTCTTGCGCGAGCACTCCCCGGAGATAGACAGCGAGGTGGGGCCGGGATGGTTTGTCAATTCGGAAGGCGTCAAGCTGGGCGGGCACAAAGGATTCCCTTACTACACCATCGGGCAGAGGAAGGGGCTGGAGATTGCTTTGGGCAAACCCGCCTACGTGCTGAAAATCAATCCGCAGAAGAACACCGTGATGCTGGGCGATGCGGAGCAGTTGAAAGCCGGATACATGCTTGTCGAAGAGGAAAAACTGATTGATGAGGCGGAATTCTTTGGCAGTGAAGAGCTTACCGTGCGCATCCGCTACCGCAGCAAACCCATCCCTTGCACCGTGAAGCGCCTGGAGGACGGGCGTCTGCTGGTGCGCTTCTTGTCGGAGGCTTCTGCCATTGCTCCGGGACAGTCTGCCGTGTTCTACGTTGGCCGGCGTGTGGTTGGCGGCTCATTCATCGCTTCCCAACGGGGCATCGGGATGTATATTGCAGAAAATAATAAAAACACAGATATATGAGAAAACTCTTTTTCCTTCTACTTTTCATCTTGGCTGCTGTAGGTGGTGCATCGGCCCGGCAAGACACTTTGAAGTATCGCATCAGCCTGAAGGACAAGGCTGCCACCACGTATTCGCTGGAACATCCGGAAGCGTTCCTCTCTGAAAAGGCGATTGAGCGTCGCCTGAAGCAGAACCTTCCGATAGACTCGACAGACCTTCCGGTATGCCGTAAGTATGTGGATGAGATTCGCAGGCAAGGCGTGAAGATTGTCGTTACCGGCAAGTGGGAGAATTTTGTTACGGTGTCCTGCAACGACTCTGCATTGGTGGAGCGCATTGCCGCCCTGCCTTTTGTCCGGGAGACGGAAAAGGTATGGATAGCTCCCGGAGGTGACGGGCCGTTCATGGCGACAGGACGCGACTCTCTGATAAACCGCCCGAGCGTGCATCCCGACAGCATTTATGGACTGGCTGTCGACCAGATACGGCTGAGCAATGGCGATAAGCTGCACGAAGAAGGCTTCAAGGGACAAGGAATGACGATTGCCGTTATCGACGCGGGTTTCCACAATGCCGACAAGATAACCGCCATGCAGAATATCCGCATCCTGGGTACGAAGGATTTTGTGAATCCCCAATCGGATATATTTGCCGAAAGCAGCCACGGCATGGCGGTGCTCTCGTGCATCGCCATGAACCGTCCCGGTGTCATGACCGGTACGGCTCCCGAAGCTTCTTTCTGGTTGCTGCGCAGCGAAGACGAATACTCCGAGCATCTGGTAGAGCAGGACTACTGGGCTGCGGCTGTGGAATATGCCGATAGCGTGGGAGTGGATGTACTCAATACTTCATTGGGATATTACGCTTTCGATGATAAATCCAAGAATTATAAGCTCCGCAATCTGGATGGGCACCATGCGCTGATGTCACGTCAGGCATCGCGCATAGCCGATAAGGGCATGGTATTGGTATGCAGTGCCGGAAATTCGGGCGCCGGTTCTTGGAAGAAGATTACGCCTCCGGGCGATGCCGAGAATGTGTTGACGGTGGGCGCTGTCGACAAGGAGGCTGTTCTGGCTCCTTTCTCGTCTGTAGGGAATACGGCAGACCATCGGATAAAGCCGGATATTGTAGCTGTCGGGCTGGGTGCCGACGTGATACGCACGGACGGCAACCAGGGAAGGGCGAACGGTACCTCTTTTGCCTCACCCATTATGTGCGGCATGGTGGCCTGCTTGTGGCAGGCTTGCCCCGAACTTACGGCAAAAGAAGTGATAGAATTGGTGCGCCGTTCCGGTGACCGTGCCGATTTTCCCGATAACATCTACGGTTATGGCGTGCCCGATATGTGGAAGGCGTATCAGGATTATCAGCCCGAAAGAAACAAATAGCGGGAACTTCTGTTGGTTTGCCAATAGTGTATTGTCACTTTATCACGGATAAAGTGTTACTTTACTGCGGATAAAGCATTACTTTACTGCGGATAAAGTGCCACTTTATTACGGATAAAATCTTATAAAGTTGTAACTGGTTGAATGATAGCAATATGGAAGCCTTGTCTTTACATGAGTTGAATGCCCTTGTGCGTCGCAGTCTGGAGCAGTGTCTCCCCGATGAGTTTTGGGTGCAGGCGGAGTTGAGCGATGTGCGTACCAACAGTACGGGGCATTGCTATCTGGAATTTGTGCAGAAAGACCCTCGCAGCAACAGCTTGATAGCTAAGGCGAGAGGAACAATCTGGGCAAATGTGTTCCGCCTGCTGAAGCCCTATTTTGAGGAAGCCACGGGGCAGGCGTTTGTTTCGGGCATCAAAGTGCTGGTGCAGGTCACTGTCAACTTCCATGAGCTTTATGGCTACAGCCTTACAGTGCAGGACATAGACCCTACCTATACCTTAGGCGATATGGCACGCCGCCGCAGGGAGATACTGAAACAGCTCGAGGAAGAGGGGGTGCTCACCCTCAATAAGGAACTCGAGATGCCTCGCCTGCCGCAACGTATTGCCGTCATATCCTCACCGACGGCGGCGGGCTATGGTGACTTCTGTCATCAGCTGGAAAACAACTCCCGGGGTTTCTACTTTTATACGGAACTGTTTCCTGCCCTGATGCAGGGTGACCGTGTGGAGGAGTCTGTCCTCTCTGCTCTCGACCGGGTAAATGCACGCTTGTCTGAGTTTGATGTGGTTGTCATTATTCGTGGTGGAGGCGCCACGTCCGACTTATCCGGTTTCGATACTTACCTGCTTGCTGCTGCTTGTGCACAGTTTCCGTTGCCTATCATAACGGGCATCGGTCACGAGCGGGATGACACGGTGCTGGATTCTGTGGCACATACCCGTGTAAAGACCCCTACGGCGGCTGCCGAATTCTTAATAGAGTCCATGGACAGCGCTGCTGATGAACTGGAAATGCTTGCTTCCCGCTTGCATGAGGGTGTCAAGAATCTGTTGCAGCAGGAACAGCGCAGACTCTCTGGTTACAAGAACCGGATTCCTTCTGCCGCATACCATCGTATATCTGATGCAAAAATGGCTTTGCTGACTGTGCGGAAAGATGTGATGCAGGCTGTGACTTCCTCTTTGTTCCGCCATCGCCATCGCCTGGAATTGTTGCAACAACGATTGGCAGATGCTTCACCGGAAAAGTTGTTGGCTCGCGGTTACAGCATTACGTTGAAAGATGGGAAAGTAGTGAAGAATGCAGATGAACTGCAGGAGAATGATATGATAACAACCCGTCTGCAGAATGGTGAAGTGGTTTCAATAGTACATATTTAACTCTCATTCATGCAGTGTTTTGCAAATCTCTGTATTTTATGAATATTGCTTAAATCATTTAAAATGAACAAAGATGAAAACACAAAATTTGTTTTTTATGCTGATACTGATAAGTATGGCATTTAGTTTTATTTCATGTACGGATGAGGATGATAAGGTCGAAATTCCTCAACTGGTAGGTAAGTGGATTGTGAAAGAACCAGTCCTGCAGGACGATTTTGTGACCTGCTATACGTTTAATGCAGACAAGACCTATGAAGTTTATACCGGAAGCCCGTTATCTAACGGAGTCCCTTTTCGTGGAACTTATATCATAAGTCTTGATGAAAAATTGATTACGTTGTATGATAAAGAGGGACATTATACTGAACAATATCATATTTTGAAACTGACGTCCAAGGATATGAAGTGGGAGAACGCATCGTCCAAAGACGGGAATTCTGACAAACGGCTTGAGAAGTACAACGATTAATTAATTTCAATTATGCCGGTAACCAAGAAAAAAGAGACCTACTCCGAAGCCATGGCACGTTTGGAGAAAATTGTCAGCCAGATAGACAACAACGAACTGGAGATAGATGTGCTTGCTGAAAAAATAAAGGAAGCAAACGGAATTATAGCATTTTGCAGCGATAAATTGACCAAAGCTGACAAGGAAATTGAAAAATTACTGTCGGAGAAGTGGGAATCTGAAGAATAAAAGCTATTTTTGTTGCAAAATGTACGTAATAGAAGTAACTAATACTTTGAGATATGAAAGAACTTGATTGGGCTAATCTGCCGTTCGGATATATGAAGACAGATTACAATGTGAGAATTTACTATCGTAACGAACAATGGGGCGAACTGGAAGTTTGCAGTGAGGAAACCATTCCTATGCACATGGCTGCCACTTGTTTGCACTACGGTCAGGAAGCGTTTGAGGGTTTGAAGGCTTTTCGTGGCAAAGACGGTAAAGTGCGTATCTTCCGTTTGGAGGAGAATGCAGCCCGCCTGCAATCCACTTGCCGTGGCATCTTGATGCCGGAACTTTCTACGGAGCGTTTCAAAGAAGCTATTCTGAAGGTGGTGAAGCTGAACGAGCGTTTCATTCCGCCTTATGAATCGGGTGCTTCTCTGTATATCCGTCCGTTACTGGTGGGTACCGGTGCACAAGTAGGCGTACATCCTGCCAGCGAATATCTGTTTGTGGTGTTCGTGACCCCGGTAGGTCCTTACTTTAAGGGTGGATTCTCAACCAATCCGTATGTCATTATCCGCGAATTCGACCGTGCTGCCCCATTGGGTACCGGTATTTATAAAGTAGGTGGTAACTATGCAGCCAGCTTGCGTGCCAACAAGAAAGCGCACGATTTGGGTTATGCCTGTGAGTTCTATCTGGATGCCAAGGAAAAGAAATACATGGACGAATGTGGTGCTGCCAACTTCTTCGGCATCAAGGACAATACGTATATCACTCCGAAGTCCACTTCCATCCTGCCCTCCATCACCAACAAGAGCCTGATGCAGCTGGCAGAGGATATGGGCATGAAGGTGGAGCGCCGTCCGGTTCCCGAAGAAGAGTTGCTGACTTTCGAGGAAGCGGGTGCCTGCGGTACGGCTGCCGTTATCAGCCCCATCGAACGTATTGACGACGTAGAGAACGGCAAGTCATACGTTATCTCCAAGGATGGAAAACCGGGACCGGTATGTACGAAGCTCTACAACAAGCTGCGTGCCATCCAGTATGGCGATGAACCCGATACTCATGGCTGGGTGACTATCGTTGAATAATTAGAGATTCTCTTGTGCCGTGAAAGTTTCCCGAAACCAAGATGGCACACAGATGACACAGATTAAACGGATGACCACAGATAAAGAGAAAAAAATAATCTGTGAAATCTGTCTAATCTGTGTCATCTGTGTGCACTTCTGTTTTCGGGGCACTGCATAATATATATAGGACCAAGTAATTATGGGAAAAAATAAGTTAGAGAAGTTTGCCGATATGGCGAGTTATCCGCATGTTTTCGAGTATCCGTATTCCGCGGTGGATAATGTGCCGTTTGACATGAAAGGGAATTGGCACGGGCGGTTTTTCAAGAACGACCATCCCATTGTTCTGGAACTGGGCTGTGGTAGGGGAGAATATACTGTCGGATTGGGACGTATGTTTCCCGAAAAGAACTTCATCGGAGTGGATATAAAAGGGGCCCGTATGTGGACGGGAGCTACCGAGTCGCTGCAATCGGGCATGAAGAATGTGGCCTTTCTGCGTACGAATATCGAAATCATCGACCGCTTTTTTGCTACAGATGAGGTGAGCGAAATCTGGCTCACTTTCTCGGACCCGCAGATGAAGAAGGCGACCAAAAGGCTTACTTCCACTTATTTCATGGAGCGCTACCGCAAGTTCCTGAAGAATGACGGCATAGTCCATCTGAAGACGGACAGCAACTTCATGTTTACCTATACCCGGTACATGATTGAAAGAAACCGGCTGCCGGTGGATGTGATGACGGAAGACTTGTACCACTCCGGCATGGCTGATGAGATACTCAGCATCAAGACCTATTATGAACAACAATGGCTGGATCGTGGTTTGAATATCAAGTACATCAAGTTCCATCTTCCGCAAGAGGGCGAGTTGCAGGAGCCGGATGTGGAGATAGAGCTGGATGAGTACCGCAGTTATAACCGTAGTAAGCGTAGTGGACTACAAACCAGTAAATGATGCGAATCAGTGGTTAAAAATACTACTGATTCGCATAAAAATAGTAAATAGTAAATCGTCAAATAGTACATACAATGACATTATATCCAAAATTAATCCTTGATGCATTGGCAACAGTGCGTTATCCCGGCACCGGAAAGAATCTTGTTGAGGCTGAGATGGTGGCCGATAACATGCGGATTGACGGGATGAAGGTCAGCTTCTCGTTGACATTCGAGAAACCGACTGATCCGTTCATGAAGTCAATGGTGAAGGCTGCCGAGACAGCTATACATACGTATGTCTCTCCCGAGGTGGAGGTTGTGATTACGACTGAAAGCCGTCAGGCGGCACGTCCGGAAGTGGGTAAGCTATTACCCCAGGTGAAGAATGTTATCGGAGTGTCTTCCGGAAAAGGTGGGGTAGGTAAGTCCACGGTTGCTGCCAACCTTGCCGTGTCTTTGGCAAAGTTGGGTTATAAAGTAGGTCTGCTGGATGCTGATATCTTCGGGCCTTCTGTTCCAAAGATGTTCCAAGTGGAAGATGCCCGTCCGGTGGCAGAGAACATTGGTGGACGTGACTTGATTGTTCCGATAGAGAAGTATGGCATCAAGTTGCTTTCCATCGGTTTCTTTGTAGACCCCGACCAGGCCACTTTGTGGCGGGGAGGTATGGCAAGCAATGCCTTGAAGCAGCTGATTGGTGATGCCGATTGGGGAGAACTGGATTATTTCCTTATCGACCTTCCTCCCGGAACGAGCGACATTCACTTGACAGTGGTGCAGACTTTGGCACTGACAGGAGCTATCGTTGTTAGCACGCCGCAGGCTGTGGCGCTGGCAGATGCCCGCAAAGGCATCAATATGTTTACCAATGATAAGGTGAATGTGCCCATTCTCGGTTTGGTGGAGAACATGGCTTGGTTCACGCCTGCCGAATTGCCGGAAAACAAGTATTATATCTTTGGAAAAGAAGGCGCAAAGAGACTGGCTGAGAAAATGAACGTACCCTTGCTGGGACAAATTCCTATCGTGCAGAGTATCTGCGAGAGCGGTGATAAGGGGACTCCGGTTGCTTTGGATGAGAATACGGTGACCGGGCGCGCTTTCCTGCAACTGGCTGCTGCCGTAGTCCGTCAGGTAGACCGCAGAAATATGGAAATGGCGCCGACACGGATTGTGGAAGTGCATAAATAAACATGGATATTTTCCTTATGAAAAAGGAGCAATTGCCCGTCGCCAGGTAACTGCTCCTTTTTCATTTAAACTTGTTTAGAGAGAAAATTAGTTTATTTAGTTGGAGTAACAGTGGCATTCTGGACAGCAAGGCTTTTCTCCGGTTCTTGCAGGCGGAACATGATGGGGACTGTATATTTTACGTTTACAGCTTGTCCTCTTTGCATGCCGGGCTTCCACTTGGGCATGATGGTAGTCAGACGGATTGCTTCAGCGTCTAGCAGTGGGTCGGCACCACGGATTACTCTGGGGCAGATGATGTTCCCTTCTTTATCCACTATAAACTGTATGACCACTCTTCCCTGAATCTTAGCTTTTTGTGCGGCTACCGGATATTTGATATTTTTGCCGATGAATTCCATCATTGCAGACATGCCGCCGGGATATTCCGGCATTTGTTCTACGACTTCAAAAACGGTTCCCTCCTCCGGTACCGTTGTTCCTTCCGGAGCATAACCCACTACCACCATTTCATCTATTTTGCTTTCAATGGGAGCATACTTAACCTGTGTATTGTTTTCCGTCAGACGGAACATCACGGGAACTGTATATTTTACCCGCACGGCTTCTCCTTTTTGTGTGCCGGGTTTCCATTTGGGCATGGTGGAAATCACACGGATAGCTTCTTTGTCCAGATAGGGATCTACGCCTCTTACTACTTTTACATCTACGATGCTGCCGTCTTTGTTGACAACGAATTGTACTATTACGCGCCCCTGGGTTCCGGTCTCTTGTGCAATAGTCGGGTATTTTATACTCTTACCCAGATATTGCATCAGACTCATGCCATTATAAGAAAACTCGGGATTCTTCTCTACAACTTCAAAAATCTCATCCTCTACCGGAATCTCTTCATCTACGGTTGGAGATATGGGTTTGATGATTACAGCTTCACCGATTTCTTCGGAAGAGGCAATGGCTGTTTCTTTCACATTGTCATTATCATCCACAATTGTCAATACCTCGGCAATTGCAGGAGCTTGAGGGGGTGGTGGAGCTACTAATTCGGGTTGCTCCGTGATAGGAATTTCAATTTCCTGCTCAAATACGTTCTCGGTAATAGCACCGCTCATGTCAATCCTAACATCACGCTTCGACCATTCAAATGCAACGAACATGAAGACCAGCACAATTACATAACCTACAAGTAGCCAACTTGACTTCTTGTTTTCCAGGCTTGCTTTGGATGTTTTCTTGATTTCCATAATTTACAAGATTATTACCGTATAATGGTTGTCGCGAAACTAACATTATACAGATGTGATTAGTAAAATCATAAAACATGCGTGCCCACTTGTTTCTGTATTAAAGATAAGAAAATGAATGTTATGTTGGTGTTTGATATGTAGTTATATATAGTTTTTTAAATTTGCTTTGATAATTTTTCTGCTTGTGGATTAAATAGTGTTGATATGTAAAAAGCACTTCCAACGTTCGCTTACGGAGGAAGTGCTTCACACAAAAACTAAACTAGACTTAACTAAACTATTCTATTGGGGGA
>OHZF01000611.1_pt1 | contig 12783 bp, 9 predicted proteins | sample 1580381 | NCBI WGS metagenome assembly OHZF01 (sample SAMEA3882556, study PRJEB24775) | human gut metagenome | biome: human-associated habitat; feature: intestine environment; material: feces | place: Netherlands | collected 2009/2010 | reverse complement strand
GATGCGTAATAAGGCGATAGGAAACAAGGAAACTTTTGAACAGGAAGTGATGAACCTTTGAAAAAAGATGGATGTTCAAAGACTTTCATCTTTATTCCGTTAGTTTGTTGAAGTATTTGTCTATTTGATAAGTTGATCTGGCGCTATATCTTGATTTTAGGTTGCTTTCCGCTTTATATAGTATACCGGAAGGCAACAAGTATATTAAGAGCTATACCTGTTGGAATCAACTATTTACAATGATATTTGGTCAGCTCTCTAATCGAGGGGGCTCCGAGATCTGGTTGTAGTCATGGAAGTTCATGCCGAGAAGCTCTACCATCTCGGAATCGGAAAGTCTGTAACGAGAAGCAATCTTAGCAAGGCTAATGAGCAACGTGACTACCACATCTTCGAGGAGTATGCAACATTCATGATTGTGGAAACCTGCAAACGTAGAATCGAAAAAATCTTCGAACTAGACGGTCATTACGCATTTGACTCTACTACGATTGACCTATGTCTGCCGATGTTTGAATGGGTTAAATTTCGCAAGCATAAAGGCGGAATAAAAGTGCATACACTTTATGATGTTGAAGCCGAAGTACCTGTATTTGTGCATATTACATCTGCTAACATTCACGATTCAAAAGTTATGCCTGAGATTCCATACGAACTAGGAGCGCATTACATATTTGACCGTGGGTATAACGATTTCAGCAATCTCTATACGATAAATCGTTCGTAGTACGAGCCAAAACAAACGTACGGATTAAGCCTAAAACTTGGAAACGAAGATTGCCCGAAGGTGTAGTTTCTGATGTAATCGGATATTTTACGGTTTATAAAAGTTCTAAGAACTACCTCGAAGAACTTAGAAAACTCATCGTTTAGAATCCGGAAAATAGTACTCGATACATCTTCCTAACGAACAATCTTGACGCATCTGAAGAATTGATATCATTGCTTTATCAAAACAGATGGAGTGTTGAATTGTTCTTCAAGTGGATAAAACAACATCTCAAAATTAAGAAATTTTGGGGAACATCAGAAAACGCTGTACGCATACAAATCTATTGTGCTATAATTACTTACTGCCTAGTAGCAATAGTGCAACACGATATGAAATTAGAGCGTAGCATTTATGAAGTTCTACAAATTCTAGGAATCTTTATTAATATTAGAGATGATGTTACTTTGAAGGAGAAAGTAAATTGGTTGAAAAATAACAGGTAAATGATTGCTGAAATCAATGCGAGCAAACACCAGCATTGTTATTGATGAGGTGCAAAGATAATGTGGCAAAATGTGATTATTATCCATACATACAGCATTACTTGTCCGATAATCCAATTGATTTTGGAAGGCGAATAAGCTCCACCTTGGATTTTGGAAATGGAATCGTTAATTTTTTTTCTTTTAATTTGTTCTTAAAGCCTTTTTAGTCCTTCAAATTGGAATGCACTTATCTTATTATTTCCTTTTACTTTATTTATGTATTTGTTATTTTCTTCATAAGCAGCAATGGCAGCTTCATAGATTTCAAACCATGCCTTTGAGCCTTTGAGCATTATTATCCATAAAACGGAGAGTGCTGCACCTATGTAAGAGATAATGATAGCACTTGTATTAGCAACAATCCAATAAGTTTTAGATATATTTGTTGTTGGTGTACGCAGCATTGACAGTATATCTGCTGCTCAATAGCTATAGGCAGAGAAATACAGTACTATAAATGCGATAAGAAAAACAGAACGTTGTCACAGGGGGGGCAAAATCGTAGCAATGCCAATAGACGTGGTAAATATCTTTGGAAGTCAATTGGATGGACTCTGCAAGTACGGCCTCATCTGCTATTTTGATTTCTTTAGGGGTGGCAGTGGCTTTCGTTACGGAATCGCTGATGTTATTCAATGCTTGATAAATGTGTTACATGCCACAGTATTAATTGATTTAAAGAAAACGGAGAGAGAATTTTTGAACTGTTCAAGTTTTATTCTCTCTCCGTTTGGAAGTAATCCTAAAGTCCTAATAAAGGACTAAAAGTTATGACTCTTAATTTTTAAAGAGCACCCGTTACAGTTACATTGAATGACTTAACAATTGTTTCGGTACCTACAACAAACTGAGCATATACAGTTACTGTAATGTCGTTTGCAATTTTGTCACCGGTAGATTTAATTGTCAAATTCTTGTTGTTATCTGGTGTGATGTTTAAAGCTGTCATAGATTTAGTACAGTCTGCATCAGCAAAGAACTTCAAAGATGTAATTTGGTTAGCCTCAATCAATACACCGGCAAAGTTAGTCAACTTGTAGTTGTAAGTAAATCCGTCATTCTTAACCAAGTCACCATATTTAACCTTGATTTCATTAGCACCTTCACAAGCTACAGACAATGCTTTCGGGACAACTAGTTCGTAAGTCTTAGAAGAAGCGAACTTAACAGCAAATGAAATATCGAATCGACGACCCAAAACTTCGGTTTGTACACCTGAGATAGTGTATGATTTACCCATGTTCTTAGTATCAAGCAATGTTACATTACCATCGGCATTTACAGAAATACTCTTGTCATCGTATTTCATTTCAGCATCGAATTTCAATGTACCCTTAGTCACGTAGTCTGAAACTTTCACAGTAGTTGCATCCAGAATAGTCAAAGTGTTATCTTTGAAGTAAGCCGGATTGAATGCATAACTAGCAGCGATATCAGCAGCTGTCGGGTTTTTCAAAGTTACAGGAATAGCAATGGTCTGTACAGGAGCATAATAACCATCAGCCTGCTTCATTTGAACAGTAGCATAAACTGTTACTTTACCCTTTTCAAGAGCAATAGTAGAACCATAGTTCTTAGTGAATGCAATATTCAAGTGAGTAACCTTGTCGTTTGTTACGATATTTCCGTTCTTATCAGAGAAGCTGATAGACTTAACCAAATCATAAACAGGACTTGTTACGATATCACCATATTCATTTTCATGTTCCCAAGTAGCTTGAATATTAGAATAGATAGTACCATCAATTTCTACTTGACCACTCTGAACAAGTTGTGCATCAGCATTCCACAAAATACGGCTAGCTTCATCGTTTGCATATTTAGTGAAGTATGCAGAGAAATCTACCAACTGAGTCTGTTTGTTTGCATCTGTTACAGTTTGGTGAGTAGTTGCTGCTAAAGCGAAGTCTTCAATTTCAGGAGCTATGTATCCATCATAGAAACGTACCTCTACATTTTCAGCCTTTTTCACTTGGCCCATTGCGTTAACATAATTAACAACAACTGTCAAGTTACAAGCGTTTTGAGCTGTAATCTTAGTACCGTCAACAGAAACACCAGCTTTGATAGAATCAGCCTTGCTTGAAGCTGCCATAGTTACAAATGCATCATAAACATATTGGTCAGCTGAATAAAAGTATGATTGGGTATTATTGGATAGATATTTATATTGAGGAGCTACAATGATTTCATTACCCTCATTCAAATTTTGTCCATAACCGTTTATATGTTCAATATTATTATTGTCAAAATATCTATTATCCCAATAAATAGTAGGAACGTTATCTATTTTAGTTATCCAAAGACTCGCAGAATAAGTAGAACGTACACTTTCATTAGCAACTAAAGACAAGCCTTTATTTCGAAAGTTATCTTCCCAAGCCTGAATGGTTTCTGCACTAAAATCTTTAGAATCAACAGTTACCTCAAAGATACCGCTTGTAGATACTGCTCTCGGTTGTACGCTCAAATCGCCTACAAAAGGAGCCGGTTTGCCCAATACAACAGGTGCTTCTTCTCCCTTAGTATTAACCAGTTTCAAATCCAAAGTTGACAAGTCGTAGTTAGCAGGAGTCACCTGAATCAAGAAAGACTTGGTAGGCTGAGTAATCAAGTATTCACCTTTTGCAGGCAACGGTTTAGCACCATTCCATTTGTCTGTACCATTGTAACGATGATAGTTGATATACATATAACGAGTATTGTCCAAAATCATTATTTCAGCCAAACCTTCATTTAATGGAAGACGAATTTCTTTCTTGTTCTGTCCGTTTTCATCGAATACCACCAATACAGCATAGTTTTGATCGTTCGGATCTGTATAGTAGAAAGGAACATTACCAGTTGTAGCTTCACCACCCTTGAATTCAACAAATTCAGTACCGTTCCACAAGTACCACTTACCGTTTTCGAACTTCACTTCCTGCTGGCCGGCTTCGCCTGTTTCACCTTTGTCACCGTCTTTACCTACAGCTTTTACATCGGTCTTTTCACCGTTACATACCCAAAAGCCATCTTCAGAGATAGTCCATTCTGTACCGTTGGTTCCATTAGTACCGTTTTTACCATTGGTGATGTTGAAAGTCTGACCGTCGGACATGGTGATAGTCAAACCATCAGCAGAAGAAGTAACACTGGTAATCCACTTACCTTCGTTAATCTTGCTTTCTAAAGCTGCGATCTGTGACTTCACACCGTCAATCTGACCTTGCAGATTGTCAATGTCATCATCGTAGTCTTTACAAGACACAAATGTTCCTGTTGACGAAACCATTAAGGCTCCGAACAGGATTGCACTTAAAAACTTTTTGTTCATAATAGAAAAACTTTAAATTTATAAATTTAAAAAACTAAAATTGGTTATACATACCATTTATTATAAAAGGACTTAATTGTTTTCCTCCTGTTTCAGCGGATTCCTCTCGTGTGCCACATACTGCCGGGGCGTCATGCCCGTCACTTTTCCGAACGCCACATAGAAAGGGCTTTTCGAACCGAAGCCGCTGCGTACGGGAACTTCCTCTATAGGGCATCGTCCGCTGCGGAGCAGCTCTTTGGCGTATTCCACTCGGTAAGTGTTTACTAGCTCCTTCAGGTTGCAGCCGAAATAGCGATTCACCACATTACTCAAATAAGTCTGGTTTGTCTCCAGCATCGCACTCAGTGTCTTCAGCGAAAGAGAGGAATCGAGGAATACTTGACGCACTTCCATCAGGTATAATATACCTTTATATATGAGAGCGTCTATCCGGCGGACGTCCGTCCGCAACGCAAACTCCTTCTCCCATCGGCGAGAGGCGGCACGATAGAGCAAAGTCTTTTGGCGCACCGAAGTGTAGCAGGTCTTTTTACGTCGCAGAAACAGGTATTCCATTCAATTCTTTTTTCGTTTTTTATTTGCTTATTTTGTCGATCTCTTAGTAAGAGATCGACAAAATAGATGTAATATGCATAAAATCAAATAATTAAATCAATGAGAAGTGGGCTGTTGAGAGAAAGATTAAATAAGAAAAAAGGCTTTTTTTTGCTTTAGATCGTATTTTTTTAATGAAAAGTGTATTAGTTATCAAAACTTTCCTTATTTTTGCACGAGAATTATATATCTCTTACTAAGAGATCGACAAAAACCTATCTTGTATTTTGTACTCTAAACAGGTAAAAATCAGTTATTTATCTCTTCGTTTTATTATATACTTGGGTGCAGAATGTAACTCATGTGTCAGAAATGAGTACCGCTTTGTACTTTATTATATGGCGTATGATTTTTTCTATCGGCATCCAGAATTCATGGAGAAGTTGGAATAATGCTGGACGGAATGAAGATGAATGTGTCAAAACCAAAATGACAGCTTTGAAAAGTTACAGATAGTAATTATAACGCGTAAAAGGGTCGTATCAAACTCTGTATTGAGTAATGATACGATCCTTTCTTTAGTCTTTTAGGATGCTCAAATTTCAGATTATAAGTTCATGTTTTCAAAAACAAAGTTTTGACACCGCGGAGTGAATTTCAGTTTCGGGAAACAGAACATTGAACGGTGGTGATGGAATGAGCATATATTACTTTCGGGAAACGCTTTACCTCTCTTTGATAATACTTACACAGCCGGCACCGATAATCAGGAACACTCCAGCCAATACCAGCATGTTTACTTCCGGAGCGACACTACCCGGACTGGTAAATATCTTCAGTACGATGCCTCCTAAAGAAGCTGCGACAATCTGTGGAACACAAATAGTTCCATTAAATAATCCCAGATAGGTTCCCATATGTCCTCCTGTTAATGCATTGGTCAGAATGGTAAAGGGAAGGGCCAGCATGGCTGCCCATGCGCAACCTATCAGGATGAAGGATGCAAATAAAGCATATTGATTATGGATAAAGAAAATAGAGATAAATCCAATGCCTCCTAATACCAGACTGAGTACGTAGGCAAATTTGCGGTTCTGAATCATCGGGATGATCGTTGCCCAAATAACGGAACCGATGGCTTGGACAGCAAATAAGATCCCGACCCAATCTCCCGCTGTCTGGTATTGTGCGGATTGTGTATCCAGTACCACTCTGGAAACACCGTTTGTCATGGTTGTTATGACCGGTGTGTCGAACACATTCAAAGCAACAGTTCCATTGGTGTAAGTCCACATGAACATGAAGGCTGCCCAGCAGAAAAATTGTACCAGTCCTACTGTCCAAAAGGCTTTGGGAGCCTTGACCAGCAATTTGAACATATTTGTCTTTTCTTTTTTGCTTTCATGGGTGATGCCATGATATGCTGCATATTCTTCGGGAGGAAATTCCTTTACTTTGACCGAAGTATAGATCACACATAGAATCAGTATCAATGCGCCGATATAGAAAGAATAGATGACAGAGTCGGGAATAACACCTTTGGGAGCAATATTACTGATGCCGATGGCGGCAAAAATAAACGGGAAAAGATATCCTGCCAGACTGCCGGCATTACAGAGAAAACTCTGAATGGAGTAAGCCAATCCTTTTTGTTTCTCATTCACCATATCGCCCACCATCATCTTGAAAGGCTGCATGGCCATATTGATAGAGGTATCAAGGAACATCAGTGATATCAGACCGAATACCATAGCTGCACTGACTGTCATTCCGAAACTACCTGCATTAGGGAGCAGGCACATGACGCAAACAGCAACCAGAGCTCCTGCAAACAGATAGGGGATACGCCGTCCGAAACGCGTCCAAGTGCGGTCACTCAGTGCGCCTATGATGGGTTGGACGATGATTCCTGCCAGCGGAGGTAATATCCAAAAATAGCTTAAACTGTGTGGGTCTGCTCCCAAAGTGGAAAAGATACGGCTGATATTCGCGCTTTGCAAAGCGTAGGCTATCTGCACGCCAAAGAATCCGAAACTAATATTCCATAGTTTCCAGAAACCTAAATCGGGAATTTTTTTCATGGTATGTGTGTTATTGATTATCGTTGGGGTAGAGATTCACCACAGACGGCCCCAGGCTGTCTGTGGCGGATGTTTAGAATCTGCCGGCAGTGTCAATCATCTCTACCAGCTTTTCATTGAACTTCTTGTTCTTTATCAGTTCTTCCAAAGTGAGATGCATGCGATATCTCCAGTAATGTCTTGGATTGGCAGGTACGTTGATACGTTCCGCGTTCACATCGGGATAGCGGATTTCTTCGTCTATTGACAGCCAGTCCTGAAAGGACAGGATGCACAGCAATGACGGACATTCCAGATGGTGGCGTACTATTTCCTCGCAAACCCATCCCGGGGCTGAAACCGGAACTTCTCCCCAGTGTCCCATTACATGGTTGTAGTAGCGGCAGGTCTGTTCATAATCTTCTTCCCACCATCCCCGCAGAGTAGACATGTCATGAGTGGAAATAGTACAGACCGAGCGGTACGGATATTCCCACACGTGACCGAACTCGTGTTTGGGATTCTTGGGCATACGTTGGATTTCCAGACTGAGTATTTGCAACTGATCCATTACCCAAGGCACACAGTCGGGAACCATTCCTAAATCCTCTCCGCACACCAGCATAGAAGTGGCTTGTGTCAGGATAGGCAGCTTTTTCATCGCTTCCTGATACCAGAACTGGTTATGGCGTTGGTAATAATAATGATTATACAGACGGTTGAAAGCGTCTTTCTCCTTCCAGTTGAGGCGCCCGAAGATGAAATCATTCTGAACGGCAATTCTTGGATGATACATGGAGGGGTGCTTGCGGTCGGGAACAAATAATACATTGCTTATCAAGGCATATACTCCCTCGCGTATATGGATACTTTCTTCATCTTTCTTATCGGAGAAGTAAGTCTCCACTTTGCGTTGGGTATCATATTCCGGACGCATTTCATAAATGTCATCGTGAACATGCTGTACGAATGTTTCTTTTACAAAGGCAGCTTTGTCACCAAACATCTTGTTTAGCATCTCTTCGTTGATGAACGGTTTGGTCATGAAGTCCTTTTGGAACGGCAGCCCGTAACTTTGAATTTCGTCCACACTCATAGGCAATGCCGGTACAAACTGTCCCAGCAAACCATGTACCGAATGAGATGGGATTTCCCAGATACGGAAGAAACCAAGAATATGGTCTATGCGGTAAGCTGTGAAATACTCTGCCATTTTGCGGAAACGCTTCTGCCACCATTGGTAGTTGTCTTGTTCCATTACCTCCCAATTATAGGTGGGAAAGCCCCAGTTTTGTCCGTTCACGGAGAATGCGTCGGGTGGTGCGCCTGCCTGACCGTTCATGTTGAAATAATACGGCTCAATCCATGCCTCCACGCTGTTGCGGCTGATGCCGATAGGGATATCACCTTTAAAGATAATACCTTTTTCGCGGGCATAGTTTCCTGCATCAAGTAATTGGATATGTAAATGGTACTGTGTGTAGTAGTAAAAGGCGATTTCTTCATAACAAGAGCTGTCCGGTGCGCATAAGGCTGCTATTTCTTCTGCCTTGTACTCTGTATGCTCAGGCCATTGGCTGAAATCCGGAGTGCCATACAGATCTCTTAGATAGCTGAATGCAGCGTATGGCAGCAGCCAATGTTCATTCTCTTCAAAGAATCTTTTGAATTCATCCGAAGCCAGCACTTTCCTTCCGGTTTGTTGGAACATCACTTTCAAGTAGGCACGTTTGGCATTGTTCACTGCTTCATAATCTATTTGAGGAAGAGCGTTCAATTCTTGTCGGCGGGCTTCAAAAACAGCCAGCGCTTCCTTATCCTTCATCTTACCCAGCTGGTTCAGGTCAATATACATCGGGTGAAATGCATAAATGGAAATGCTGTTGTAGGGATAAGAATCCATCCAGGTATGGGTAATGGTCGTATCGTTGATAGGGAGGATTTGTACAGCTTGCTGGTGGGTCTTTGCCGCCCAGTCTATCAGTTTCTTCAAATCTCCGAAATCTCCTACTCCAAAACTTTTCTCACTACGGAGAGAAAATACAGGGATAGCCGTTCCCGCCACTTTACGGGCCGATGAAGTGAAATGAACTTCAGTTTCCGGTGTCAGGTAAATTTCTCCTTTTTTTAATTCCGGATTATTAAGCATCCGGTTGTCGTGGTTCTCCCATTCCTCTACCTGCTTGCTGTCGGCGTTGCAGGCTACGAACTTATAACTTAGCGGAAATTCCAAAGTAGAAACATTCAGTGTGATGGTCCACTCGTTAGGCTGTATTTCTTCCATCAGGACAGTCTTTTGAATATCCCAATTGCCTAAAGCCGGGCAATCTCCGCTGATAGCCAGCACTTGACGCTTATGATGCAGACAAGGGCATAAGGCCCGGAAAGTAATGCTTCCATCGGCGCTTGCTGTGACTTTTATAGTTGTCTCAGACTGATAATCACCACTGAAGGCGGAACTGTATAAGTAAGATTCAGCCGGAAGGTCTTTCCAGAAATCATTTAATATGTAGTGGCAGTTTTTCTTTTTTCCGGGGCAAAACAAATGAGCCATGGTTCCGCTTTCACGGCGGATGCACTGTCCGTCACGATATACTCCATAGCGGTAGGAAACAGGTACGCATGCAGGGAGGTCCGGCATTTCAGCTTCACCTTCCCAATGTTCCCCGTTTGGAGTGCGAAGGATGATAGGTTCACTATTGTTTCCGTCCAGTATCACCCCCAGTTCTTCTCCCCAGGCTGTACGGTATTCAATTCGAAATGTGAGTTTCATGTTATTATTCGAGTTAAATGGTTTAATGTCCCAAAATTAAGACTTTCTGTCAGAATATCGTCTTTCATCCAATTAATTTATAAGAAAAATGAATGAGGTTATGTTTGTTACCGGCGGTGAACTATTACAATTTCTGCCCATTTCATCGAAAAAAAGAGTCGGTATGAGTATCTGTTTCTTCGGGCATTTAAAAGAGGAAAAATATAAATGGGGGCAGATTGATTTTCATTGATAAAAAAGCCCCGATCCAGAGAAAAGCAGGATCGGGGCTACCTCAAATTGTAAGATGTGAGGATGGATTTTGATTAAAAAATAATGAATGAAAAATTACGCGTCTATATTCGCATATGTCGCGTTTTTCTCTATGAACTCGCGGCGTGGAGCTACATCGTCTCCCATCAGCATGGAGAAGATATAATCTACGTTGGCGGCATTGTCGATTGTTACCTGTTTCAGAATACGCGTTTCAGGGTTCATTGTTGTTTCCCACAGTTGTTCGGGATTCATCTCACCCAAACCTTTGTATCGCTGTGTATGGATTCCGTTTTCTTGTCCGTCACCATATTTTTGAATGAATGCCTGGCGCGCTTCTTCGGTGTAGCAGTATTCACTGATTTTTCCTTTGCTGCATTTATACAATGGCGGATTGGCAATGTACAAATGTCCGTTTTCTATAATTTCCGGCATATAGCGGTAGAACAATGTCATGATAAGGGTGTCGATGTGAGAACCATCGACGTCGGCATCGGTCATGATGATAATCTTCTTGTAGCGCAGCTTGTCAATGTTCGCTTCTTTGCTGTCTTCACCGTCCACGCCGAAACGGATGCCCAGCGCCTGGATGATATTGTTTACTTCGTCGCTCTCGAATGCCTTGTGCCACATGGCCTTTTCCACATTCAGAATCTTACCGCGAAGCGGCAGGATAGCTTGGAACGCACGGTTACGGCCTTGCTTTGCTGAACCGCCTGCCGAGTCACCCTCGACGAGGAACAATTCGCATTCTTCCGGGTCCTTGCTGGAGCAGTCGGCCAACTTACCGGGCATGCCACCGCCGGACATCGGCGATTTGCGTTGTACGGATTCGCGTGCCTTACGTGCGGCGATACGTGCCTGGGCGGCAAGAATCACCTTGTCTACAATCAGCTTGGCTTCCTTCGGGTGTTCCTCCAAGTAGTAGGTGAGGGCTTCGCCCACAGCCTGGTCTACGGCACCCATCACTTCGTTGTTACCCAGCTTTGTCTTGGTCTGTCCTTCGAACTGAGGCTCTGCCACCTTGATGGAGATAACGGCAGTTAATCCTTCGCGGAAGTCGTCGCCTGCAATCTCTACCTTGGCTTTCTCCAGCATCTTGTTGTCTTCGGCGTATTTTTTCAATGTACGGGTCAGTGCACGGCGGAAACCTGCCAAGTGGGTACCCCCTTCAATGGTATTGATGTTGTTTACGTAAGAGTGTACATTTTCGTTATAAGAAGTGTTGTACATGATGGCTACTTCCACCGGTGTGCCTTGCTTCTCGGTGTTGATGTAGATTACATCGTTCATGAAGTGCTCGCGTGAGGAGTCTACGTAGCGCACAAATTCCTTCAGGCCTTCTTCCGAGTAGAAGATTTCCTTCTTGGCATTTCCCTCTTCGTCCTTTACGCGAAGGTCGGTCAGTGAAATCTTGATGCCTGCGTTCAGGTAAGCCAACTCGCGCATGCGGGTGGCAAGAATATCATAGTTGTAGACTGTTTCCGTAAAGATGGTATCGTCCGGCCAGAACTGCTGGCGTGTACCGGTAATGTCTGTTGTGCCCACTTCCTTGACGGAGTAGAGCGGATGTCCGCAGGAATATTCCTGCTGATAGATTTTTCCGTTACGGAAAACCTGGGTAGTCATGTGTGTAGACAAGGCGTTTACGCAAGATACACCTACACCATGCAGACCTCCCGATACCTTGTAGGAACCTTTGTCGAACTTACCTCCGGCATGCAGTACGGTCATTACAACTTCCAGTGCGGATTTCTTTTCCTTTTCGTGATAGTCTACCGGGATACCACGTCCGTTGTCTTGTACGGTGATGGAGTTGTCCTCGTTAATGGTGACTTCGATGTGGTCGCAATAGCCGGCAAGTGCCTCGTCGATGGAGTTGTCCACAACCTCGTACACCAGGTGGTGAAGTCCTTTGCTGCTAATGTCGCCAATATACATCGCGGGACGCTTTCTCACTGCTTCCAAACCTTCCAGTACCTGGATGTTTTCGGCAGAATAGCTCCCGTTATTGGAGTGAATCTGTTCTTCAGTCATAATCTTTTTTCCTTATTGTAATAACAGAGCAAATATAGTGAAAATCCTCGGGATATGGTGCTAAACAAACGGATAAATTCGGGTAGTTTACAGCTTTTTAGCACAGAAAAGAAACTTGTGTGGAAGCAGGTAAATAGAGAGGTATAAATGAGAAAGGCCGAACTAAAAAGTCCAGCCTTGTAATATCTTTTGTGTAACAGTCAACTTAAGCCAGCTTGTTGATATAGATAGCCAATTTTGACTTCAAGTTGTTAGCCTTGTTCTTGTGGATTACATTAGTCTTAGCCAATTTATCCAACAGTTTTGTGATACCCGGATACATTGCTGTTGCTGCAGCTTTGTCTGTAGTAGCACGAAGCTTACGAACAGCGTTTCTCATGGTCTTGCCATAATATCTGTTGTGAAGTCTTCTTGTTTCTTCTTGTCTGATTCTCTTCAGTGATGATTTATGATTTGCCATCTCGACTAATCTTTTTTAATTCGTTTATTTTTTTATTTTGTAGCCCGTGGGGGAATCGAACCCCCCTTTCAAGAATGAAAATCTTGCGTCC